>Ga0326513_10000931_pt1 | contig 24227 bp, 20 predicted proteins | sample 2_2465_0518_D_FD_203654 | JGI IMG/M metagenome (GOLD analysis project Ga0326513, IMG submission 203654) | Bovine rumen microbial communities from UC Davis, California, United States - 2_2465_0518 | ecosystem: Host-associated > Mammals > Digestive system > Stomach > Rumen | place: USA... | reverse complement strand
ACATTGGACGATAGAGAATCTTTTACATTGGCATTTGGATGTAACTTTTCTTGAAGATGCATCAAGAGCAAGAAAGGGCAATGCGGCTCAGAATTTGTCACTGATAAGAAAGTTGGCACTACAAGTGGTAAGAAACTATAGTGATAAAAGGAGTATTAGAAAAAGACTCTTCAAAGCATCACTCAATGAGGAATATATGATTGACATGGTAAAAAACTATAACTTTTGATGCGTTTGTCGTGCGGATTGATAAACTTATTTTTCCAAGTCAAAATAAAATTGTAATTTTGCATTTCAATTTGCCCGAACAAATAGACGTTTTAATTTTGGTGAAAAATCGTTGGTTGATATATCTCTTATTGGTCGTCTGCGCAATGCCTCTCTTTGCGCAAGACGAATCGTATTATGAACCTTTTACGTTGCCCCAACCACCTGAAGGACTGATTTCTCCTGAAATCTTGCCGGATAATAGGGTTGTATTCCGCTTATATGCTCCGGATGCAATTAGTGTAAGCGTCAATTCCGATTGTTTCGGTCGTGATATAGATACAACACCTTTCGGTTCGTCAAAAGGAACTGTACAATTAGAAAAAGACTCGCTCGGTGTGTGGTCGTACAAGACTAAATATCCGGTATATCCTAATTGCTACACCTATGACTATTTGGTAGATTATATTCATAATGTCATTGACCCCGCTAATCCTGAAGACGCATGGAACCAAGGTTCGCATTTCAGCGTCTTTGCTGTTGGCGGTGACGATATTGCCGATTTGTTTATTCAGTCTGACGTGCCTCATGGTGAAGTTCAAGTTGAAAGATATTTTTCTGATTGCATGGGGCATGAACGAAGAATGGCTATATATCTGCCGCCAAACTATGATTCTGTATCGCATACTTACCCTGTTTTGTATTTGCTGCATGGAATTAGTGGAGATGAGATGGCGTGGTTGTCGCTTGGACGTGTGGCTCAGATATGCGACAACATGATTGCAAAAAAAATCATCGAACCAATGGTTGTTGTGATGCCTAATTGCAATGTAATGATTTCAAACGAGGAAGATGGAGCAACGACATTGACTGAGAATATACTAAATATACCCAAGCAATTGAGTGGTTTTTTAGAAGAATGTTTTTATGAACTTACAGACTATGTCGATTCTCATTATAGCATATCGCCTTTACAATCTGATCGTTCTATAGCCGGATTGAGTAGTGGTGGGCATCAAGCCGCTAATCTCGCTATTATTATGCCTAACTATTTTGGCTCAATAGGATTATTTTCGGCTACGTTATGGAAAAAAAATGTGCCAACAGTGTCGGCAACGGCTGATTCTCCTTATTATTATATATATGTAGGTAAAAATGATTGGGTCAGTTGGAGTCTATCGCAAAAAACTACGCGTAGGTTAGAGAAAAGAGGATATCATGTTGATGTCATCGAAACACATGGCGGACACGCATGGAAATGGTGGCGTAACTATTTGATACGGTATATATTGAATTTTGATGCTCATCAAAAGCAAAAATAATTGACAGCAGGTGAAATTATATAAGTACATAACATTCGTATTGTGTCAATTATCAAGTTTGTGTATTGCTCAAGAAATAGTATCGCTTGCCTTTGTGGGTGATATTATGCCCGGAAGTACATATTATGGACAGCAAACAGCCGACCGCGGTCAGTCGTTGTTCAACGATGCCAAGAAAATCTTTTCAACTGTTGATTTTACATTTGGAAATCTCGAAACTACTCTTGCCGACTCCGGCAGACCACGCAATCCACAGCGCGAATTTAATTTTTTAACACCCACGAGTTACGGACGAATACTGAAAGAAGCCGGAATTGGCTATCTGTCGGTGGCTAACAACCATACTTATGATTTCGGAGCAGCCGGAATAGCGTCCACATTGCGGATTTTGAAAAAAAATGATATTTATTGTTCGGGACTAAAACAACAAGATGCTTATCAACTTATTGAAATTAAGGGCATTCGTATTGCAGTATGCGCTTTTGGTTTTAATTTCTATTGCAATCAAATCAATGATTTGACAGAAGTGAAACGCATTATCAATTCTGCTACTAAAAATGCCGATATCGTTGTGGTTTCATTTCATGGTGGTGCCGAAGGCAAGCAACACCGCAATCTACCACAAAAGAGCGAAACATTTATGGGCGAAGATAGAGGTAATCTGCGTCGGTTTGCTCATTTCTGTATTGATAATGGGGCTGATGTGGTCTATGGACATGGTCCGCATGTTGTGAGAGCCGTAGAAATATATAAAGATAGGATTATAGCCTATAGCCTTGGCAATTTTTGCACGCCTTATGGCATATCAATCGGTGGTATTAACGGCTATGCCCCCATATTAACGATAGAGTTGGAACAAGATGGACTTTTTAGGCAAGGCAGGATACATTCCATGATTCAATATCGAGGAGTTGGACCACGTTTTGACCCTGAAAACAGAGCGTTAAAAGAAATCAGATTATTGTCTGACGACAATATATCGAATGGAGCAATGAATATAACCAGCACCGGACATATAATTGCAACCCGATGGCGCCCTATAGATAATGAATTGATAGAAGAAAGTGAAGAATATTACGAAGATAATGAGATAGATTGGAATCTGACAGGCTGGTAAGTTTGTCAGATTTTTTTTATTTATTGAAAAAAATTTGGAATTATAAAAAAATTTTTTTACCTTTGCAAGCGTTATTTGCACATAGTCTGAATATGTTGCTTTTAACGCACAATTTGTAAATTGTAAATAGTAAATTATTTAGATACCATATATGATGGACACAAGATTACAAGAACTGACTGACAAACTCTATGCCGAAGGCGTAGAAAAGGGAAATGAGCAAGCCGCTGCAATAGTCAATGAGGCAGAACAAAAGGCTGCTCAAATTATCGAACAAGCACGTGCTGAGGCTTCACGTATAGTAGATGAAGCCAACCGCAAAGCCCAAGAATTGGATAAAAATACTCGTTCTGAGTTGAGACTTTTTGCCAATCAGAGTGTTAGTGCCTTGAAGACTGAGATTACCAATCTGCTCAACAACCGCTTGGCGAGCGATAGCGTTAAGGCTGCTACAGCCGATAAGGCTTTTATGCAAAAATTGATAGCCGACTTGGTAGCCCAACTTGCTAAAGACGGAAGTGTAGTAGTTGAAGCCAAAGATGCAGAACTGCTTAAGCAACAACTTGCTTCGCAGGCCAAAGACCTCCTTGCTAATAAAATTGAAATCAAAGAAGTGAAAGGTATAAAAACCGACTTTGTCATCACTCCGCAACAGGGCGGCTATAAACTCGAATTTGGCGACGACCAACTTGTTGAGTATTTCAAAGAATATCTGCGTCCCCAGTTAATCGAACTGTTATTCTAATATGCAATATACCTATCTAATATCAGGTCTTGACGACTTACAACTCGGGCAGTCGCCTAAAATGCCATACAATGAACTCTTACAGTTGCTTGAGGAACAACTGACAGAGGAGGATTGGCATCTCGTCGAGTTGCTCAAAATGAAATACGACGACCCTTTGGTTGACGAACTGCTTGAGCAAGCCGACCCGCAAGATGTGCTTTCCGAAATGGATTATCGCACTCAGTTGCTGTATGAATATGGTATGAAGGCAGACAATAAGTTTGTCAGAGAATGGTTTGAATTTAATCTGAATTTAAACAATATCCTTGCTGCAACAATTTGTTTGAAACACGGTTACGATATTCAAAAGGCTATTGTAGGCGACAATGATGTGGCTCAAATACTGCGTAAAGGCAATCTGACAAAAAATTCAGGTTTAGCCGTAGCTGTACCTGATCTGAAAGAAATTGTTGCACTTGCCGAAATTGATGACTTATTAGAAAGAGAGCGTGCTACCGATATGCTGCGTTGGCAGTGGTTAGAGGAAGCAACGCTTTTTTGCTATTTTGAGTTAGACAATGCTCTCGCATATTTTCTGCAAGCCTCAATACTGCATCGTTGGGATGGTCTGACCAAAGAACAAGGCGAAAAAGTGTTTAATGGTATAGTTGCCGGCATGAAACGTGATGTTAAATTTTGAAATTAAAAACACATAGATATGACAAAAGGAAAAGTAAAAGGTATCGTTTCCAACCTCGTTACAGTGGCTGTTGACGGTCCTGTATCACAAAATGAAATCTGCTATATTATCATTGGTGGAACTCGGCTGATGGCTGAGGTTATCAAAGTGACCGGTGATAATGTATATGTTCAAGTTTTCGAGAGTACACGAGGACTAAAAGTGGGTGACAATGTCGAATTTACAGGTCACATGCTTGAAGTTACTTTAGGACCGGGTCTGTTGAGCCGCAACTACGATGGTTTGCAAAACGACCTTGATAAAATGCAAGGTGTTTTCCTTAAACGTGGTGAATATACTTATCCTCTCGATGAAGATAGATTATGGCATTTCAAACCTCTTGCCAAAGTGGGCGACACTGTTGAGGCTGCATCATGGCTTGGCGAGGTTGAGGAAAATTTCCAACCACACCGCATCATGGTTCCCTTTGTTATGGAGGGCGAGTTTACAATAAAAAGCATTGTGTCGGAAAGTGACCATAAGATACATGATGTCATAGCAGTCATAACAGATAAGGATGGCAACGACCATGATATAACTATGGTCCAGAAATGGCCGGTTAAGAAACCAATCACTGCATATCGCGAAAAACCACGCCCATTCAAACTTCTCGAAACTGGTGTTCGCACCATTGATACTGCTAATCCTATTGTCGAAGGTGGTACCGGATTTATTCCCGGACCTTTTGGAACAGGTAAGACAGTGCTTCAGCATGCCATTTCTAAACAAGCCGCAGCAGATATTGTAATTATGGCTGCTTGTGGTGAGCGTGCCAACGAAGTAGTGGAGATATTTGTGGAATTCCCGGAGTTGGAAGACCCACATACAGGACGTAAATTGATGGAACGTACCATCATTATTGCTAACACTTCCAATATGCCTGTTGCAGCACGTGAGGCTTCAGTCTATACAGCCATGACTATAGCCGAATACTATCGTTCGATGGGGTTGCGCGTACTTCTGATGGCAGACTCTACATCACGTTGGGCACAAGCATTGCGCGAGATGTCGAACCGTCTGGAGGAACTTCCCGGACAAGATGCATTCCCGATGGACTTGTCGGCTATTATCGGTGCCTTCTACGGACGTGCAGGCTATGTGTATCTTAAAAACGGACAATCGGGTTCAATCACGTTTATCGGAACAGTGAGTCCAGCCGGTGGTAACCTCAAAGAGCCTGTTACCGAAGGTACAAAAAAAGCAGCGCGTTGCTTCTATGCTCTCGAACAAAATCGTGCTGACCGCAAACGCTATCCGGCTGTCAATCCTATTGATTCGTATTCAAAATACATAGAATATCCTGAATTTGCCGCATATATCAAAGATATTCTCGGATCAGATTGGATTGGTAAGGTTAATCACCTGAAAACAATCCTACAACGCGGTAAGGAAATTCAAGAACAAATCAATATCTTAGGTGACGATGGAGTTCCGGTTGACTATCATGAGACATTTTGGAAATCAGAAGCAATCGATTTCATTATTTTGCAACAAGATGCTTTCGATAAGATTGATGCTGTTACCCCACTTGAACGTCAGAAATATATGATGGATTTAGTCATAGATATAGTTGACCACGATTATGATTTCAACAATTTCCTTGACGTAATAGATTATTTCAAGCATGTAATCAATATATGCAAGCAAATGAACTATTCTGAGTTCCACTCCGAACAATTCGAGAAATACGGCAAGCAGTTGAGAGAATTGCTTGACGAAAAACAAATTAAACAATAATCCGTTGTTAGTCAGATAGGTTAGTATCAAACTACCAACTTCAAAAAACTAATATCAAACGACTATTAGCATTATGGCAAAAGCATTTCAAAAGATTTATACAAAGATTACCGCAATAACCAAGGCTACATGTTCACTCAAAGCCGATGGAGTAGGTAATGATGAACTTGCAACCGTTAATGGCAAATTAGCGCAGGTGGTTAAGATTGTAGGTGATGAAATTACGCTGCAAGTTTTTGAAGGAACCGAGGGTATTCCGACCAATGCAGAGGTCGTATTCTTGGGTAAGGCTCCAACCTTAAAGGTGAGCGACCAGTTGGCAGGACGTTTTTTCAATGCTTACGGCGACCCTATTGATGGAGGTCCGGAAATAGAGGGCGAGGAGATTGAAATCGGGGGACCATCGGTCAATCCTGTTCGTCGTCGTCAACCATCGGAACTTATTGCCACCGGTATAGCAGGTATTGACCTGAACAATACTCTTGTGTCAGGTCAGAAAATACCATTCTTTGCCGACCCTGATCAACCATATAATCAAGTGATGGCAAATGTGGCATTGCGTGCCAAAGCCGACAAGATTATTCTTGGCGGTATGGGATTGACTAACGACGACTACTTGTATTTCAAAAATGTGTTCAACGATGCAGGCGTTTTAGACCATATCGTATCGTTTGTCAACACAACAGAAAACCCACCTGTCGAACGTCTGCTTATTCCTGATATGGCTCTTACTGCAGCAGAGTATTTTGCAGTGGCTAAAAATGAGAAAGTGCTCGTATTGCTTACCGATATGACTCTTTATGCCGATGCTCTTGCTATTGTAAGCAATCGTATGGACCAAATTCCGTCTAAGGACTCAATGCCTGGTTCGCTCTATTCCGATTTGGCTAAAATCTATGAGAAAGCCGTTCAGTTCCCTGCCGGAGGTTCAATCACGATTATCGCTGTAACAACTCTTTCAGGCGGTGATATTACTCATGCTATACCTGACAATACAGGTTACATTACTGAAGGACAGTTGTATCTGCGTCGTGATTCAGATATAGGTAAAGTTATTATTGACCCATTCCGTTCGTTGTCGCGACTCAAACAACTTGCGCAGGGTAAGAAAACTCGCGAAGACCATCCGCAGGTTATGAACGCATCCGTTCGCTTATATGCCGATGCCGCAAATGCTAAGACCAAACTTGAAAATGGTTTCGACCTCACCAATTATGACGAACGTTGTTTGGCTTTTGCGCGCGACTATTCAGAGAAGATTTTGGCAATTGATGTTAATATCGACACCACTCAAATGCTTGATACAGCATGGCAACTTTTTGCCAAACACTTCAAACCTGAAGAGGTTAATATAAAGCAAAATCTTGTTGATAAGTATTGGAAATAATTTCCATTTCAGATCAGCACTGCTTAATTTTCAAAATACAAAGAAATCGCCATGGCAATAACGTTTCAATATAATAAAACCTCACTTCAGACTTTAGAGAAAAATTTGAAGATGCGCCAGCGTACGCTCCCGACTATAAAAAACAAAGAGAGTGCCCTACGCCTTGAGGTTAAGAAAGCAAAAGACGAGATGGCTGAACTTGATCGTTTGGCTGCGGAGAGGATTGCTTCGTACGATGACATGATGTCGTTGTGGGGCGAATTTGACACTTCGCTAATCCATGTTGACAAAGTCAATATGGAGATAAAAAAGATTGCAGGTGTCAGAGTGCCGGTGCTGATCAATATTGATTATTCGACCAAAGAATTCTCTTTGTTTTCATCGCCTAAATGGTATGCCGATGGTTTCAATTTGCTTAAAGCAATAGCGCAAGTAGGTATTGAACGTGAGATATGTGCTGAAAAACTTCGGCTTCTTGAGCATGCTCGCAAAAAGACTACTCAGAAGGTAAACCTCTTTGAGAAAGTGCAAATTCCAGGTTACGAAGATGCTATTCGCAAGATTAAACGCTTCATGGAAGACGAAGAAAATTTGTCGAAGTCAAGTCAGAAAATAGTGAAGAGCAAGCGTGAACGTGAAGCACGAATGAACGAATGATAACACATAAGGTTCGGACTTATGGCTAATCTTTTTATCATAGCAGGACCAAATGGAGCAGGTAAGTCAACAGCATCGTTAGCAATGTTGAGGAATATATGGGATTGCAATGTGTTTATCAATTCTGACGATATTGCTGCCATTATCAACCCGTTGAACCCTGAAAAAGCGGAAATAGAGGCATCACGCCGTATGTTGCGCCGCATTGATGAACAATTGGCCAAACAGAATGATTTTGCTATTGAGACTACACTTTCAGCACGGTCGCTGATAAAATTGGTTCGACAAGCGCAACAGATAGGCTACAAAGTACACTTGTTTTTCTTCTGGTTGGCAAGTGCCGAACAGGCGCAAGCGCGCGTAAAGCAACGCGTTAGTGAAGGCGGACACCATGTGGCTGACGATGTGATTTTCAGACGTTACTATTTGGGATTGAAGAACTTGGTGAATATCTATTTGCCCGCTTGCGATTATGTGGCAGTAATCGACAAATCCAAAATTGCAACCTCCGACATCGTTCGCAAAGAGACATTGCAAGGTGAGATAAAAATTTTTGATGCCGAAAAATGGAAACAAATAAATGATAATGCAACATATTTATTATCTTAGATTGAAATATTTACAACAATGGGAGATTCTGATAACTACACAACCGATAAATTGCATGAGGGGCTGGATCTGACCGCTCAACGGTTGTTGGAACATAAGAAATTGGCTGACGGCACATTTATTGTTGCCGACGATAAGGGCAACGTGCATGCAGTTCCGGCACGTGATGTATAGTTAATTACTAACAGAAACACTATTATGCTATGATAGCAGAAATGTTAAAATACACCTTTTTGGTCTATCACCGACAGTATGACGATTTTCTCGAAAATCTACGTTCAGTTGGTGTCGTTCATATTGCAGAACTGCAAGAGGGTGTGAAAGATAATGATGTTTTGCGCGACAAGTTGCAATTAGTGGCACGCATTGACAAACTAATCAAAGATGCTCAACGATTGCTGCCTGAAAATGCAACCCCTAAGCCTTCTGGACAATATGACGAGGCTGAATTGGTAACAGAACTTGACCAAATGAAAAGTGAAGCGTCTGCCTTTGAGCAGAAAATTGCACATTTGCAAGCCGAAGCCAAGAGAATGTTGCCATGGGGATATTTCGACACCCAAAAGATAGCAATGCTGCGTGATGCCGGATATTTTGTGCAATGTTTTCAGTGCGGTACCGACAAGTACAAAGATGAATGGGAAAAACAATTCAATACCTTTAAAATCGGTGTTGACGGCAAAATCCAACTCTTTGTGGCAGTCAATCGTCAAGAGGTAGAAATTGAAGGCGCCACAGTAGTAAATCTGAACGATAAGACATCTGAGCAGTTGACTCATCAAGTTGAAGTTGAACAGCAAGAATTGGCTATCTTGCAGAGCAATATGGCTACATGGGCTGTTGATAATATCAACAACCTTATTGATTTACGTCGCAAAGTTCAAACAGATGCCGATTGGGTAAATGCTCATCTATGTTCACTTTCCGCTGCCGATGATAAAGTCCGCTTGTTGGAAGGCTTTTGTCCTGTAGATAAAGCCGAAGATTTAAATGCCATGCTGCAAGAGAAAGGTGTGTATTATGAAGCCCGAACGGCTACTGAAGACGATAAAGCTCCTATCAAATTGCAAAATAATTGGTTCTCAAAAATGTTTGAACCACTGACAGGCATGTATGGGTGGCCAGTGTATGGAGAATTTGATCCAACACCGATTATCGCTCCATTCTTTTTGTTTTTCTTTGCTCTTTGTATGGGCGATGCCGGCTATGGCATATTGCTTATGCTCTTTGGCTATTTGACGCTGAAAGAAAAAATCAAAATCGAGATGTTTGAAGGCTTAGGACCTATCATTATTGCCTTAGGTATTGGTACGTTCTTCGTAGGTATCGGTTTAGGCACTTTCTTTGGCATTGATATGACGCAAGCATCATGGACTCCTGAATGGTTGAAATCATGTATGATAGCATCCGATAGTACTATTGCAGGTTATGACGCTAAGATGGTATTGTCAATCTGCATCGGTGTATTCCATATCTCTCTTGCAATGATTATAAAGGCAGTCATCTATACCCGTCGATTTGGATGGAAAAGAAACATAAGTACGTGGTCATGGCTGATATTGATTCTTGGTGCTCTGATCACAGGAATTATGATGATAACCAACATATTCTCTGTTGAAACAACAAGGTTAGTATTGATAGTTCTCGGTGCCGTATCAGCATTAGGAATATACATTTTCAATACTCCCGGACGCAATCCGCTTGTCAATTTTGGTTCCGGGTTGTGGGATACATATAATATGGCAACAGGTCTGCTTGGTGATGTGCTCTCATACGTCCGTCTGTATGCTCTCGGCTTGGCAGGCGGAATGTTAGGTGCTGCTTTCAATACCTTAGGTTTGATGGTATTGAGTGATACACCTAATGTTGGTAAGTGGATTGGATTTATAGTGATTCTGATAATCGGACATTTGCTCAATCTCTGTATGTCAGCACTTGGAGCCTATGTGCACCCGCTACGTCTTACTTTCGTGGAATTCTTTAAAAATACAGGCTATGAAGGCAAAGGTAAAAAATATCAGCCCTTTGCTGTAAAGTAGTAGAAAGTAAAAAGTAGAAAGTAGAAAGTAGAAAGAAAATAGTAGAAAGACTAATTTGGCTTTAGAGGAAAAACTCGAAAACGAATAGTCTAAACAATTAGAAAAGTAATAATTAAAATTTTATACAACAATGAACGAAATTTTATGTCAAGTATTAGGTTATTTCGGCATGGCAGCCATGATGGGTCTTGCCGGAGTAGGTTCTGCTTACGGAACAACCATTGCCGGTAATGCTGCAGAAGGTGGTCTGAAAAAAAATCCCGACAAGTCGTCAACATACATGATTTTGTCGGCTCTGCCTGCAACCCAAGGTCTATATGGTTTTGTTGGTTTCCTAATGTGGATGGGCAAAGATTTTGCTGCCGATGGTTTAGGACTTAAATATTTTGGTATAGGTATATTTGTTGGTTTGGTATGCCTCTTTTCAGGTATTCGTCAAGGTCATGTATGTGCAAGCGGTATAGCATCCGTTGCTGCCGGACATGATGTTCAAACCAATACCATGATTTATGCCGCTCTGCCGGAATTTTATGCAATTCTTGCCCTCGTGGCTGCTCTGATGGTATAAACGCAGTTAACACCAATGAGTTCATAACAACGCTGCTTTTCTACAAGGCAGCGTTGTTGTTATATAGATATCTCCGTAGATTTCATAGAGTTACAAATTGGATAATAAAATTTTGGTTGTTTTAAAAAAAATCATTATCTTTGCATTTGGTCAATAGTCTGAATTTAAATTATGAAACGCTTCTTTCTTTTTATTCTATCTACCTTAATCTTAATAAGTTGCAACCATCAGTTAACCAATGATTGGTTTAGAGATGAACTTCAAGGCAGGGTAAAACATATATCTACCACTACGGGTGAGGCTGTACAGCAAGGCGACACTTTGTTGTTCGGCAGATATACTTATACTGAAGAGATATTCTATGATAAAGATGGGCTTAAGACCTATGCAACAACGACCGATGAGGAGGGACATCTGAACCTTAAATGTATTTATGAACATGACAAACAAGGGCATATCACAGTGTCAGATATACGTGATGTTGATGACAAACCGATTATGCGTAATGTCTTCGAATATGACAAAAACGGCTATCTGACAAAAATGTATTCAGTCGATGCCGATGGGCATACTGACATGACTGTTTTGTATGAAAATGACTCTCTTGGTAACCAAACTAAGCAAACGATATATGACCATTTAGGCAGGGTCGTATATTCTGAAGATGTCAAAGAAAAAGATGATGCATCAACCGAAAATGCTCATTATTTGTACGATGAGCAAGGCAACTGGACCCAAAAAATAACTTTTCAAACAGACTCTGCCGGTGTAGAATACCCTACGTTCTTATGGCGTAGGATAATAGAGTATTATTAACGAAATAAAAACACATTATTATATGTCAGACGATAAGAAGATTATATTTTCGATGGTAGGTGTAAGCAAGGCTTTCAATCCGCAAAAAAAAGTATTAAACAATATCTATTTGTCATTTTTCTATGGTGCAAAAATAGGTATCATAGGTTTGAATGGTGCCGGTAAATCCACATTGCTTAAGATTATTGCAGGCGTAGAGCAGTCCTATGATGGTCAGGTGGTCTTTTCGCCGGGCTATAGCGTCGGATATTTGGAGCAGGATCCTAAATTAGACCCACAGAAGACTGTCAAAGAAGTTGTTCAAGAGGGAGTGCAACCCATCGTAGATATGTTGCATGAATACGATGAGGTCAATGCTGCTTTTGCCGAACCTGATGCTGATTTCGACAAGTTGATTGTTCGTCAGGGCGAATTGCAGGAATTGCTTGACCATCATGATGCGTGGAATCTGGACAATCGTCTTGAGCGAGCCATGGATGCCTTGCGTTGTCCGGATGGCGACCAGAAAATAGAGCATTTGAGTGGAGGCGAAAAACGTCGTGTGGCATTATGTCGGCTGCTATTGCAAAAACCTGATATATTGCTTCTTGATGAGCCTACCAACCACCTTGATGCAGAGTCGGTAGAGTGGCTTGAACAGCATTTACAGCAGTATGAGGGAACGGTGATTGCAGTAACGCACGACCGCTATTTTCTCGACCATGTGGCAGGTTGGATTTTGGAATTAGATCGAGGTGAGGGGATTCCTTGGAAAGGTAATTATTCATCGTGGTTGGAGCAGAAGACTGCCCGTATGGCAATTGAGGAAAAGCAGGCAAGCAAACGTCGCAAGACGCTTGAACGCGAATTAGAGTGGGTACGAATGGCACCTAAAGCCCGTCAGGCTAAAGGAAAGGCCCGTTTGGCTGCTTACGACCGACTTCTGAATGAAGACCAAAAAGAGCGTGAAGAGAAACTCGAATTGTTTATACCTAATGGTCCACGTTTAGGCAATAAAGTGATAATTGCAGAACATGTGCGAAAGGCTTTTGGCGATAAACTGCTGTTTGAAGACTTGAATTTTATGCTGCCGCCTAATGGTATTGTAGGAGTCATAGGACCTAATGGTGCCGGTAAGACAACTCTTTTCCGCATGATTATGGGACTCGAACAAGCCGATGCCGGAACATTCAGTGTTGGTGAAACGGTGAAGATTGGCTATGTAGATCAGGTTCACTCCAATATCAATCCGGAAAACACTGTTTATCAGACAGTGGCAGAAGGTGCTGATTATATTAGAGTAGGTGGACGGGAAATCAATGCTCGTGCCTATCTCTCAAGATTTAATTTTACCGGCTCAGACCAAGAAAAATTATGTAAGATGCTATCCGGTGGCGAGCGCAATCGGCTTCATCTGGCTCTGACATTGAAAAGCGAAGCCAATGTGCTATTGCTCGATGAGCCTACCAATGATATCGATGTCAATACCCTTCGCGCCTTGGAAGACGGACTGGAGGATTTTGCAGGTTGTGCAGTAGTGATTTCGCACGACCGCTGGTTTCTTGACCGTATCTGTACGCACATTCTTGCTTTTGAAGGTGATTCACAAGTCTTTTTCTTTGAAGGCTCATATTCTGAATATGAGGCTAACAAAAAAATGCGTCTCGGTGAAGACGCTTTACAACCTAAAAGAATACGCTATAAAAAACTCAGTTAAACTATGTTCACTCATTTGCATGTACACTCGCAGTATTCCGTTTTGGACGGAATGTCGAAAATACCCGAATTGGTCAATAAAGCCATATCATACGGTATGCCTGCTATTGCCTTGACCGACCACGGCAATATGTATGGTGTTAAGGAATTTCTTGATTATGTAGGTAAGGTTAACGGTAAGCCTAAAAGCAAACTTAAAGATGCTCGCGCTGCCTTGGATAAAGAGACAGACCCTGCCAAGAGAGCATTGTTGGAGCAAAATATAGAAAAACTTAAAGCCGAATTAGAATCATACGTTCCCTTCAAACCTATTGTAGGTGTGGAAGCGTATTGCGCGCGCCGTAGCCGCCACGACAAAGACAGTAATGTCAAATATGTTGATGCCGAAGGACGCGAACGCTCAATCGACTCAAGCGGTTGGCACTTGATTTTGCTCGCAAAAAATATGGTTGGCTATCATAATTTGTGTCGTATGGTCAGTTTGAGTTATCTTGAGGGCTTCTATAATCGTCCGCGTATAGATAAACAACTGCTCGAACAATATCATGAGGGCATCATTTGCTGCTCGGCATGTCTTGGTGGGGAAATTCCGCAGAAGATATTGAGCGGCATGATTGATGACGCAGAAGCCTCTGTGGCTTGGTTTAAATCCATTTTTGGCGATGATTATTATATCGAACTGCAACGTCATCAGACCTCATTACCAAGAGCCGACACTAAAGTCTATGAACGTCAAAAACAGGTGATACCCGTTATGGTTCATTTGGCACGAAAGTATGGAATCAAAATTATAGCCACTAATGATGTCCACTTTGTTGAAGAAAATCATGCAGAGGCTCACGAGCGACTTATTTGTGTATCAACGCAAAGTAGTCTGACCGACACCAATCGAATGCATTATACCAAGCAAGAATGGCTCAAATCGCCTGAATTGATGGCACAGATATTTGCCGACTATCCTGAAGCAATAGAAAATACTCAAGAAATTGTTGACAAAGTTGAAATTTATAATATCGATTCTGACCCGATAATGCCAAAATTTGACATACCTCAATCTTTTGGTACCGAGGACGAATATCGAAACCGGATAACAGAACAAGATCTTTTCGACGAGTTTACACGTAATGAAAAAGGAGAGGTTGTTCTGAGTCAGGAAGATGCTGAAAAGAAAATAAATAAGTTGGGTGGGTATGACAAACTTTATCGTATCAAACTTGAGGCCGACTATCTTGCCAAACTAACATGGGAAGGTGCAAAATATCGCTATGGTGATGATATATCGCAAGAACTCAAAGACCGCATTATCTTTGAGTTGCATGTTATGAAAACCATGGGTTTCCCGGGATATTTTCTTATTGTGTCAGATTATATTCGTGCTGCTCGTGAAATGGGTGTGAGTGTAGGTCCCGGACGTGGTAGTGCTGCCGGTTCGGTTGTGGCATATTGCTTGAGAATAACTGATCTTGACCCACTGAAGTATGATTTGCTGTTCGAACGTTTCTTGAATCCTGACCGTATATCATTGCCTGATATTGATGTCGATTTCGATGATGATGGTCGTGGCAAAGTGCTTGATTGGGTGTCAGATAAATATGGTGCTACCCATGTGGCGCACATTATTACCTATGGCACAATGGCAGCAAAAACAAGTATAGCCGATGTAGGGCGTGTGCAGGAAGTTCCGTTGTCAGAAGTCAATAAGATTAAAAAACTCATACCCGACCGTTTCCCTGATTCGGTCAAAGATGATAAAGGCAAAACTCCTAAACTAAATCTGAAGAATATTATTAAGTATGTACCGGAGTTTGGTCGTTTGGCAGAGGATCAGAGCAACCCGAATGTGGCTTCGATGATTAGTTATGCTCAAGAATTAGAGGACACTGTTCGAAACATTGGTGTGCATGCCTGTGGTGTAATTATTGGTGCCGACGACTTGTCGAAATTTGCGCCTCTCGCCACGGTTAAGGATAAGGCGACGAATGCCGACATTATTGTTACGCAATACGATGGACATTATGTTGAGTCGGTAGGACTGATAAAAATGGACTTCTTGGGACTTTCGACACTTTCAATTATCAAAGAAACCCTACGCAATATCAAAAAGCGGCACAATATTGACCTAAATATAGATGCAATTCCTATAGATGATCCTCTGACTTACAAACTCTATCAAGAGGGCAAGACGGTGGCAACGTTCCAATTCGAGTCGCCCGGGATGCGCAAGTATCTCAAAGAATTGCACCCCACAGTGTTTGGCGATTTGATAGCCATGAACGCCTTGTATCGACCGGGACCAATGGATTATATTCCACAATTCATTCGTCGTAAGCAAGGTTTGGAACCAATCACCTACGATTTGCCGGTGATGGAGAAATACCTCAAAGAGACCTACGGAGTTACGGTCTATCAGGAGCAGGTCATGCTCTTGAGCCGTTTGCTTGCTAATTTCACTCGCGGTGAGTCTGACCAACTTCGTAAAGCCATGGGTAAGAAAAAACTCGACTTGCTTGCCGAACTCTATCCTAAATTTATTGATGGTGGAATGGCTAACGGACACCCACGTGAGATATTAGACAAGATTTGGAAAGATTGGATAGCCTTCGCATCGTATGCTTTCAACAAATCGCACGCTGCATGTTACTCATGGGTAGCATATCAAACAGCATATCTCAAAGCCCATTATCCGGCAGAATTTATGGCTGCCAACCTAACTTGCGGTCAGGATAATATTGCCGATGTTGCCAAGTTTATGGACGAATGTAAGTCAATGAGACTTCATGTTTTAGGACCGAACATCAATGAGAGTGATCTTAATTTTACGGTTAATAGTGGTGGTGAAATTCGTTTCGGTTTGGGCGGAATCAAAGGAGTAGGTAAGAATGCTGTAGAAGCCATAGTACGTGAGCGTGAAAATAATGGACCATACAGGGACTTCTATAATTTCATTGAACGAATCAACTTGAAGGTTTGCAATCGTAAGACACTTGAAAATCTGGCTCTTGCCGGTGCATTTGATTGTTTTGAAAATATCTACCGTGAACAGATAGTAGGCATCAATTCTAAGGGCGAGAACGTAATGGAGGTGCTGGTCAGATATGCCAACAAATTTCAAGCCAATAAAAGCATGAATATGAATAGTCTGTTTGGCGATTTAGAATCAATAGATATCGCTAAGCCTGAGTTGCCACAAGTGCCTCATTGGACTGCCCTCGAACGTCTTGGCAAGGAAAAAGAACTTGTCGGCATATTCCTTTCCGACCACCCGCTGAATGAATATGAATTTGAGTTGCGTGAGATATGCAATGTTACGATGCAGGAACTTTCTGATTTCGATACAGCAAGGCGCGGTGAAGAAGATCCATCAAAAAAGCAAAAAGAACAGCAACCACAAAAAGAAAATGCCAAACAGATTTTGTCAACTGCTGATGTAGAAGATATGGATAATAACATCAGTGAAACGAATGAAGATGAAGAAAATGATAGCGAACCAAAGGAAAATATTATAGACAAGTTCGTTCGCATTAAAAATCTGCGATTTGGTGGATTAGTTACCAATGTTGAACATCTGATTTCAAAGAAGAATACTCAATACGGAATGGTTACCATAGAGGATTATTCAGGTTCGTTCCGCTTGCCACTATTTGGTAATCAGTATTCTGAATTTGCACATTTCATGCAGCCTAACATGTATGTTTATATAACAGGTGTTGTGCAAGAACGTGGCGAAGGACAACCATGGTTTAAACCCAAGCCTGACAATGAAAAACAATGGGAGTGGCGTATAGCAAGTATTCAACAACTTCCGGAAATAAAATCAAAACTAATCAAATCTATCACATGTACAATAGTCGTTTCGCGATTGCATGGTTACTTGATTGACGACTTGCTTAACTATTGCGAAAACAACAAGGGCAATATCAGTTTGCAATTCAAACTGCGAGATGAGATTAACCAGAACCATGTTACAATGTTAAGTTCGACTTTCAGAATAAGTGTAAATCGCAATTTTTATAATCTGTTGCAACAATATCGTGAAGATGGTTCGCTTGATTATTCAATAGAATTAAATTGATTATGCTTGCCAAAACTATTCGCGAACATACTATATTAGGTATCGACCCCGGAACAAATATCATGGGATATGCAGTCTTGCATACTGCCGGTAATAAGGTTGATTTGATAGACTTTGGCATATTAGATATGCGCAAGGAAGAGATGTATTATGCTCGGTTACAACGTATATTTTTCTTTACTCAAGAAATAATAGAACGTTATGATCCTACCGAACTTGCTATAGAATCGCAATTTGTGCAGATGAATATTCAGTCTACGCTCAAATTAGGCAAAGGTCAGGGAGTGGCTATTGCTGCTGCTTTGGCTAAAGATTTGCCTATCAACGAATATGCGCCTTTGAAAATCAAAATGGCAATCACCGGTAATGGTCAGGCTTCAAAAGAGCAGGTTGCCGATATGTTGCAGCGTATGCTGAAAATTCCTGACGACATGATGCCTAAAAAACTTGATGCAACCGATGCCTTGGCATGTGCGTATTGTCATTTCTTGCAGATCGACCGTCCGTTCAATACCGGCAAGTCCTATTCCGGCTGGAAAGATTTTATCAACAAAAATCCCGGCAAAGTGCATTAAGCCTATTATTTCGTCAAATCTTGATACCTCTTAAACAACTCTGCCACTCACTCGCTCTCTGTCATCTTCGGTGAAAACCCATACGCCGCCATCACGGCGCGGTCGTTTTCTTGGTGGGCTTTTCTCAATTCGGGCGGCATAGTAACCTCATCGTATAGGTCGGCAAGCGAACAGTCCGGATATTTGGCGAGGGCATCCAAAATGGCTTGGGCAGTTTGCTCAATGCGTATCCGCATAGCATCCGAAACACAACTTGTTTGTGTTTCGGAAGAGGGGAAGCGCGAGCCGCATTAACGCACGCGGTGCGTTCCGTTAGGCGAGCCGCTTCCGACGACGGCCACGGGAAGTTGTTATAGACGATATCCTTGCTGTAGCGGTAACGCATCTTCAATCGTCCGCACACCACCCGCATCCACGCCATATGCACATTGGAGGTCAGCACGCCGAAATGGTAAAGAGTGGCGTTGGGGATGAACTGCATAACCATCCATAAAGTTAGTATTCTCCACCAACACTTGGTCTTCAAACTCAATAAAGTTGAACACATCCTGCACACCTAACACATTTTGCAACAGTTCGAGCCAAAACTTTTGCGTATCGCCTTTCTCATAGCCTTTACCTTGCCATTCTTCTGCAAATTGTGTGGCTGCTTTTTGTAATAGAGTATTTGTCATCATATCTTATTAAGTCTTAGATTATTGACCGCAAAAATACAAAAAAAGAGCATTTATGCAAGTATTAACACATAAATCTCTTTTTTCTCTTTATGTAACCTTTTGAACCTTAGCATTAGATAATTTAAACAAGACTCGCTCGTATAGAGTGCATTTGAATGTATCAATTTGCACATTTCAAAAATAAATAGTAATTTTGCGAACAAACTTGAAAGGATAGCACTTTATGCCCGAAATCAGTCGTTTTTAAAATGTTCTTTAAGCCTAAAGAGCATGAACCCGCTCATATTCATGCTCTCTATGAGGAATATATGGGAGTGTTTGACATCAATACTTTTGAGATGACAGAGGGTGACATTCCTAATCGTGCTCAAAAAATGGTTAAAGAATGGCTTTCAGAGCATAAAGAAGAATTGCAAGAAATGTGGAATACACAGAAGATTGTCAAACTCCCTCCATTGAAAGATTAAAATATAAATCTATGATACCTCGTATCAAGTCATATCAACCGCTCGCGGATTTTCAACTGCTCGTTTCGTTTGATGACGGGCGGAAAGTTCGCTATGATGTAGCAGACGATATTAAGACATTGCCTGCTTTTCGAGATCTTCAGACCGAATATGGTTTATTTGAAAATGCGCAGTTAGACGCAAGCCGTACATGTATCTATTGGAATGATCAAATTGATCTGCCAAGTGATACTATATATGAGTATGTGGTAGCGTTGTAACCGAAAAAAATCTATATTTTTTCTGACACAAATTGTGAGTTTTATAAACCAACAACGCACTCCCTAATGAGAGTGCGTTGTGTTATCTAACAACGTTAGCGATCTGATTCTTATTGCTCGTCCTCAACGGCAGCCTGAGCGGCGGCGAGGCGTGCGATAGGTACACGGAATGGTGAGCAACTTGCGTAGTTCATGCCGACGCGGGCGCAGAACTTAACTGACGACGGTTCGCCACCATGCTCACCGCAGATACCGGTGCGCAATGCAGGACGGATAGCACGACCTTTTTCTACTGCCATCTTGATGAGTTGGCCAACACCTTTCTGGTCAAGCACTTGGAATGGATCGGCTTTCAGAATCTTCTTCTCAAGATATACAGGCAGGAATGATGCAATATCGTCGCGGCTGTAACCGAAGGTCATCTGTGTCAAGTCGTTAGTACCGAATGAGAAGTACTGTGCCTCGGTTGCAATACGGTCGGCTGTCAGAGCGGCACGCGGAATCTCAATCATGGTACCAATCTCATATTCTACTTCAACGCCATATTCAGCAAATACCTCTTTAGCAACACGTTGAATAATCTCTTTCTGCTGTTTGAACTCGTAGAGGATACCAATCAGCGGAACCATGATTTCCGGCATCGGGTTTTTACCTTCTTTCTTCAGTTCGCAAGCGGCCGACATGATAGCGCGTGTCTGCATTGCGGTGATTTCAGGGAAGGTGATACCTAAACGGCAGCCACGGTGACCGAGCATCGGGTTGTTCTCTGCAAGTGAGGCAACACGTTGCTGTATTTCTTCAACGCTTATGCCCATCTCTTTAGCCATTGTCTCTTGGCCTGCAAGATCATGAGGTACGAATTCATGCAATGGTGGGTCAAGCAGACGGATATTAACAGGGAATCCGTCCATAGCCTCAAGGATACCCTTGAAGTCGGCTTTCTGATATGGCAGGAGTTTAGCAAGAGCTTTCTCACGACCCTCGGCATCTTTAGCAAGAATCATCTCGCGCATAGCGATAATTTTCTTGTCATCGAAGAACATGTGCTCTGTACGGGTCAAACCGATACCTTTTGCACCGAAAGCACGTGCTACGCGTGCATCATGCGGTGTGTCGGCATTGGTACGAACCTGCAGTTTGGTATATTTATCGCAGAGGTCCATGAGGTCTTTGAAGTCGCCAGAGAGTTCGGCAGCCTTAGTAGGAATCTCGCCTGCATATACCTGGCCTGTAGAGCCGTTCAGTGAGATAAAGTCGCCTTCTTTATATGTTACGCCTTCAATCTTAACAGTCTTGGCTTTGTAGTCAACGATGATAGCACCAGCACCTGATACGCAGCATTTACCCATACCGCGAGCCACAACGGCAGCGTGTGAGGTCATACCGCCACGAGCGGTAAGAATACCCTCGGCGGCAGACATTCCTGCGAGGTCTTCAGGACTTGTCTCAATACGAACCATGACTACACGATGACCATTTTTATGCCACTCTTGAGCATCGTCAGCGTGGAATACTATCTGACCGCAGGCAGCACCCGGAGATGCAGGCAGACCTTGCGTGATAGCTTTGGCTTTCTTGAGTGCGTCCTTATCGAATACAGGGTGGAGAAGTTCGTCGAGTTTCTGCGGTTCGCAGCGAAGGATGGCTGTTTTCTCGTCAATCATGCCCTGACGCAAGAGATCCATGGCAATCTTAACCATAGCCGTACCGGTGCGTTTGCCGTTACGTGTCTGGAGGAACCAGAGTTTGCCTTCTTGAACAGTGAACTCCATATCCTGCATGTCGCGATAGTGGTTTTCGAGCTTGGTCTGAATACCATCGAGTTCTTTGTAGAGTTCCGGCATCACCTCTTCCATTGAAGGGAATTTAGCGGCACGCTCTTCTTCTGTAATGCCTTGCAGTTTAGCCCAACGGCGGCTACCCTCGATAGTGATTTGTTGCGGAGTACGAATACCGGCTACAACGTCTTCACCTTGAGCATTAACAAGGTACTCACCATTGAAGATGTCTTCACCTGTAGCGGCATCGCGGCTGAAGCATACACCGGTAGCACTGGTGTCGCCCATGTTACCGAATACCATAGCCATAACGCTTACGGCTGTTCCCCATTCGTCAGGAATACCTTCCATCTTACGATAGAGGATAGCACGCTCGTTCATCCAGCTACGGAATACGGCGCATATTGCACCCCAGAGTTGCTCAATAGGGTCTTCTGGGAAGTCCTTGCCTGTTTGTTCTTTGATGGCTTTTTTGAAGCGAACAACGAGGTCTTTGAGTTCTTCAACAGAGAGGTCTTTGTCGAGTTTGACACCACGAATAGCCTTAACTTGTTCGATGATAGCCTCAAACGGGTCGATATCTTCTTTGTTGACAGGCTTCATTCCGAGTACAACATCGCCATACATCTGTACGAAACGGCGGTATGAGTCATACACGAAGTGAGGGTTGTTGGTCTTATCTACCATACCTTCAGCCACAGTGTCGTTCAAACCAAGGTTTAAAATGGTGTCCATCATACCAGGCATTGAAGCGCGAGCACCTGAACGAACAGAAACAAGTAGTGGGTTTTTCGGGTCACCGAAACGACTGTTCATCAGAGTCTCGATGTGCTTAACAGCAGCCATAACATCATCGTTCAAGAGTTCAACGATTTTGTCCTGACCTACCTGATAATACTCGTTGCACACATCAGTAGTGATTGTGAATCCGGGAGGTACAGGCACACCGATTAAGTTCATTTCGGCAAGGTTAGCACCTTTACCACCTAACTCTTCACGCATCTTAGCGTTACCTTCGGCTTTACCGTTACCGAAGGTGTAAACACGTTTTTTGTTGTCCATGATAAATTATTTAATAAAAAGAGAAATATACATTAGTTATAATACGGATTGATATACGACGAAGTCATACATATATACCTAATAAATATATATACATTCCTAATCCGATTGCAAAATTACTACTTTTTGTTCATTTATGCAAATAGTTTGCTATTCTTTGCATGGTTTCTTAATATCATTTAAGTTTCGTAAGTGCCATTGGTGGTAATGAGTGAAACTTAGGTTAATCAAATTTAATGACTCGATGTTTAACAACGTTGCCGTTGAATATTTCTTTGCTGTTGCATATTTATTCGCCGGTGGATATATAATTAGGGTAGTCAATGTTCTAAAATCGCAAATGCAATCAGAATTGATTTTTCTGACCAATATATAAGTGTCAGCACAAATATTCAAATGTCAGACACAACAACAACTTTTTCAGAAAGACAATAATTATTTCAGAATAGAACAATGTATCTTTAACAAAAGTAAAAGTATAACACCGCAGTTTAACAAAAGTAAAATAAACAAAAGTAAAAACAAAGTTTAATAATGTATATAAATAAATTACTATATAAAAGTATAACATATTACAATTGGATATCGATGTGTGGGGTAGAGTATATTGAACGATAGTTTACAAATGTAATCACATTATTTATATTTATATTTTCAAATAATTTGTACAATTGTCATACAGCTTTTATTTGTTAAATTATATAATTAATAATTACTATTAAAAGTTTAATAATTAGTGATTTATATTGATTTTCTATAATTATGCTTTACATTTTCATATCAAAGGTGAGTTGGTTATGTGAAGTTTTGTTAAAATACGGCTTATATTTACTTAATGGTTTAATAATCAATTCTATTTGTTCAATATCTAAAGCGAAATTATGTATATACTATAGTATATGATTTTTACTGTAAATTACTGATATATAGATTGCGATAGTTTTGTATAAATCAGCAAGAGTATATATTTACTATCTTTGTAACTGTAGGATTGTATAATTAACTATGCTTTTAATCTAATATAGATTTGTAAAGTTGAATTATTTTTTGATTTTTGTAGTGTTTAATTTTGTTTATTTGCAGAAATGTATTATCTTTGCATTGTTAATGTAGTTATCTTTGTATATTAACATTTGTGTAGGTATCTTGATACGTTTTTTTTACAGATTACTTATAATTTACTAATTTTTTGTAGTTATTATATTATGGCTGATTTTGGATTATTTGGTGACGAAAATTTTGTTGAGTCTGAAAATCAAAATCTCAACAAAGATAATTCTATTGTAGAATCAAATCTCAACAATTTGGGTTCTGACGTAGCAGAATCTCAAACTTCAACGCATATTTCAGAATCTATTGCTTCACTTTATGAAATTAAAGGAGAAGCGAATAATTTGCCTGTTTTTACGGCTGAAATGCAAGGTGTATCTGTTGCTCCTGCTGAAGGTATGTCAGTTTCTACGACAGAAATGCAAGATAGTGTTGCAGATAATAATCTTTCGTCGGAGGCTCAGCGATTGTTGATGGTTATGCGACATGAAGGCATGAATCTCTCACAGTTTGCGCAAGCCATAGGTATTAAGATCAGTTCTATATCGCATATTGTCAAAGGGCGAAATAATCCGAGTTTGGATATTATGCAACGTGTGTTGCGACGCTTTCAATATCTTTCAGCCGAATGGTTAATCTTAGGTCTTGGCGAACCAAATTTCAATG
>Ga0326513_10000930_pt1 | contig 24257 bp, 24 predicted proteins | sample 2_2465_0518_D_FD_203654 | JGI IMG/M metagenome (GOLD analysis project Ga0326513, IMG submission 203654) | Bovine rumen microbial communities from UC Davis, California, United States - 2_2465_0518 | ecosystem: Host-associated > Mammals > Digestive system > Stomach > Rumen | place: USA... | reverse complement strand
CTTTAAATTTTCTCCGGAGGTAAATTTTAAGATATTTTTTATAGCTGTTACCAGGATGTAATGGATTATTGGCATAAATCGGTTCTCCTTTCTTATCAAAAATAGCAATCTAGTTGGGTAAATCCCATTGCATCCTGGTAAAAACTTATAAAAAGCATAGTAAAAGATGTTTTTAATCCTACAAAAGTATGGGGGATCTTTTTGTATTTTTCTAGTGCGGGTCGGTTAATGAAATAAATGGATTAATTTGAGAAGAGATAACGCGCTATTTGAGGAAGATTTGGTAAGAACGGTCTTCCTCTTTTTCTTTTAGTCTTTCTAAAGGAATGTATGCAATAAATTGTACAAAGCCCAGACGATGTTTAATCTCCCATCACTTACCTGCAAACCTCCGTTCGTTATTATTTATATGCATGCATTCCTTTAGGGAGTATTAAAAGAGAATTGCACGTTTTTTTATTGGAGGTTATTAGATGGGAAAAAGGAATAAGGTTGAAATAAAGCACAAGACGGCTAGAGCACCAGCATTAGATCCAGAAAATAGGGAGAATCAATTAATCGCTGAAGCATACGATCTCGTAGAACAAAGATTACTTGATGGAACAGCAACTTCTCAAGAGACGGTGCACTTTTTAAGGCTTGGATCTCAAAAGAAAAAGCTTGAAAACGAATACCTCGAATCACAGATTGCTTTGAATAAGGCTAAAATCGAATCTCTTCAGTCAAGTAGATACGCTGAAGAACTGTATATGAATGCTCTGAAAGCAATGAAAGAATATGCAGGCGGATTACATTCCGGAGATAGCGATTTGGAATAGAACTTATTCAAAGCTAATCAAAATGGATTCGTTCATAGAAAGGTATCGGTACTTAAAGCTAACGGGGAACGTTGGCGAAGAAACATTTGGCTCAGATAGATATTTAAATCAAATGTTTTATAGAACTAGCGAATGGCTAGACCTTCGTAAATACATAATTCTACGAGATAAGGGTTGCGACTTGGCGACTCCTGGTATGGAGATCGCAGGAAAAATCTACATACATCACATGAATCCAATTAGTAAAAGAGACATAGCATATAAAACTGAATTCTTATTGGATCCGGAGAATTTAGTTTGTTGCTCTTTTGATACGCATCAGGCGATTCATTACGGTGATGAACATTTACTTCCACAGATCGATTTTGTTGAGCGAAAACCAAACGATACGGTCCCGTGGAAATAGTTTGATTGTTGTATAGGAGATTATATTATGAGCATTTTAAAGGACGTAAAAATCGATATCGGTGATAGCGAAGAAAATACCGATTTCGATGAGATTATTGTACGTCATATTAACACGGCTTTTGGAATCCTATCACAGCTCGGTGTTGGTCCTAAGAATGGTTTTAAAATTACCGGTTACAACGAAGATTGGAAAGATTATTTAGGTGACACAACAGACTACAAGCAGTTGGAAATGGTCAGAACTTATATTTCTAAAAAGGTCCAATTAATGTTTGATCCTCCGCAGAACGCTACGTATATGAACGCGCTAAAGGATACGGCGAGCGAGCTGGAATGGAGATTAAATGTGGCTGTTGATCCAAAGGAGTGGGAATGAAATGAGCTTTAGTTATTCAGATGAACTCTACCACTACGGTATTTTTGGTCAGAAATGGGGTATTAGACGATACCAGAATGAAGATGGCACATATACCGAAGCTGGAAAAGAGAGATACAGAACGACAAATCCATATGCTTCAACGGGCTTTCGTGAAGTTACAGGATCACATCGAAAAACCGTGTTTGAGGAAGCAAAAGAGGAAAACCGTCGTAGAGAAGAAAAAAGTAATAGAAAAAGAGATGCGGAAAAGACTGCTGACGATCTTTTGACGCAGAGAAAGAAAGGTAAAGATAAGCCACCTTCGTCTCCAGCAGAAGATGTATTAAAAGAAACTGGAAAGGCAATTGATAGCGCGGATCATCTTGCCAGAACAGCTGACAAAATTTCGAAACGTAAAAAGAAGCAAGATACTCCAGATCTTTCTGATATGTCTAATGAAGAAATTAAACAGAAAATCGAAAGAATGAGACTTGAACAGCAGTATAACGATTTGACTCGAGAAGATACGGTATCTGGTTGGGAAAGAACTTCTGAAATTCTTGGCCTTGTAAAGGACGTTGTCGTAATTGGCGGCTCGATCGCTACCATTGCCGCAACGGTCCATAGCATTAAGAAGAAATAAAATGCTATCCAATACGGCCACACCGATCTACTATGGCCAGTTCAGAAATGCTGTTATAAAAGGTGAACTTCCGATTTCAAGAGAGATTTCTTTGGAGATGAATAGAATCGATAGACTTATTAAAGATCCAAGATTCTATTACGATTCAGAAGCTATTAATGGCTTTGTTAAATTCTGCGAATCAGAATTAACATTGACCGATGGCTCCGATTTACATTTATTAGATAGCTTTAAGCTTTGGGCTGAAGAGATATTTGGTTGGTACTACTTTGTGGAAAGAAGTGTTTTTGAACCAGGAACTGACGGTAGACCCGGGCGGTATGTTCGTAAGAATATTAAGAAACGTCTTACTAATAAACAATACTTAATTGTTGCTCGAGGTGCTGCAAAATCGATGTACGGTTCGTGTCTGCAGAACTATTTTCTAAACGTAGATACTTCAACCACGCACCAAGTTACGACAGCACCAACAATGAAACAAGCAGATGAAGTCTTATCACCAATTAGAACTGCAATCACTAGAGCACGTGGGCCGTTGTTTAAATTTTTAACCGAAGGTTCAGTACACGCAACCAAAGGTTCAAAAGCTAATAAGGCTGGGCTTGCTTCAACGAAAAAAGGAATCGAAAACTTTTTGACCGGATCTCTTCTCGAAATTCGTCCAATGAGTATTGATAAGCTGCAGGGATTAAATTCAAAGATTAATACTGTCGACGAATGGCTTTCTGGAGATGTTCGAGAAGACGTAATTGGAGCGTTGGAGCAAGGTGCATCTAAAAACGAGGATTATTTAATTGTTGCGATTAGTTCTGAAGGTACTGTTCGAAATGGACCTGGCGATACAATCAAAATGGAATTAATGAATATTCTTAAAGGCGATTATTATAATCCTCACGTATCTATTTGGTGGTACAAGCTTGATGATGTAAAGGAAGTAGCAAATCCAGAAATGTGGATAAAGGCTAATCCGAATATTGGAAAAACTGTATCGTACGAAACGTATCAGCTTGACGTTGAAAGAGCAGAGAATGCTCCAGCTGCAAGGAATGATATTCTTGCAAAGCGTTTTGGGATTCCAATGGAAGGCTACACATACTTCTTTACATATCAAGAAACACTTCCGCATAGACAGAGAAACTTTTGGGGAATGCCGTGTTCTCTTGGGGCAGACTTGTCTCAAGGAGATGACTTCTGCGCATTCACCTTTTTGTTTCCTCTTGGCAATGGAGCGTTTGGAATTAAGGCTAGATCTTATATTACAGATTTAACATTAACTAAACTACCGTTGGCTATGCGAACTAAATATGAAGAATTTTTAAAGGAAGGGTCCTTAATTGTGTTAGAAGGAACCGTTCTAGATATGGTCGATGTTTATGATGATTTGGATCGTCATATTCAGAGATGCGATTACGATGTTCGATGCTTTGGATACGACCCTTATAACGCAAAAGAATTTGTAGAACGTTGGTGCGGCGATAATGGTCCGTTCGGAGTTGAAAAAGTAATTCAGGGATCTAAAACCGAATCTGTTCCTCTTGGTGAACTCAAAATTCTTGCTGAACAACGAATGCTAGATTTCGACGAAAGCATCATGAGTTTTACTATGGGAAATTGCATTACGATTCAGGATACAAATGGTAACCGAAAATTACTTAAGCAAAGACACGAACAGAAAATTGATAACGTGGCAGCGATGATGGATGCATATGTTGCCTATAAATTAAATAAGGAGGCATTTGAATGAATTACAACATTCATTATTCGGATGAACTTCAGCACCACGGCGTTAAAGGACAGCGATGGGGTGAAAGAAACTATCAGTATGAAGATGGTTCTTTGACACCTGAGGGAAAAGCTCGCTACGCTAGCAATTACAAACCGTCCCAGAGAGCCCAGGATGAAGTACATTACGGACGCGGTGGAATGGAACGAATTAATCGTAACATGCGAGATCGCGGATACAACGTTTCAACAGCAAGAAGCGTTGAGGCACAGAGAATTAATAACGCTCGTAAGAGAGCTGGGTCTATGAGATCTGTCGGTAGAGTTGCTGGTACCGTTGGCGGAGTCATCGCTGGTTATAAACTATCGAGTAAGATTTTAAACGCAACCGGCCTTGGTAATAATATTCTTGCTAATATTGCTATTACCTCTGTTGTGGTACAAGGAAGTACGGCTGTTGGAAAATCTATTGGCGAATATGGCGGTCAGGCTATTGGAATGCTCTCTTCTGGCTATAGCCCAGACAAGTATCGGTACGCCAATTAAATGGTGATTAAGCATGCCTTATAGAATTAGATATTCTAATTCTCTTTGTCACCATGGAATAAAAGGTCAGAAATGGGGTATTAGACGATACCAGAATGAAGATGGTTCGTATACAGCAGAAGGCAAGGAAAGATACGGCATTAAATCTGGTAATAACGAGTCTGTTTCTAATGGCGAAGAAAAGAAAAGCAGTTTCGATTTAAGAAATTTAACTCCCGAGCAAAAAGAAGCTATAAAGAAGGGTGCGATGATTGTCGGAGGAGCTATATTGGTTGGCGGAGGATTATATTTGGCCTCCAAATATGTTGACCAGTATAAACTTCCAATGATGGGTATCAAGCACGTCAGAGTTGGAGAAAAATTAACTGATAGAATTAAAGAATTCTCGGACAATCCAGTCCATTTGCCAAAGGATACAACTTTTCAAAGACTTTCTAGCGAAGCGCTAGAAGATTATGAGAATACTGGTCAGATATATGTATCTCATATTTTAAACGACAACAATGCTTATAAGATGAGAATAGGAAATCGAGCTCCGTTTGTTCATAAACTTAAGGTCAATACTGATATTAAAGCCCCGTCTGAAAAAGAAACAGCGGAAGTATTCCTTAAATTTAATCCAAAAGCAACGAGCGAAGAATTTGACTTTTTCATGACACGTGCCTTCTTGCATGAAAACAGCGGAATTAAAGATATTGTTGGAGTTAATAGAAACGAGTTTGTTAACGAAATTAAGAAACGTGGCTACAACGCTTTAATAGATACTAACGACAAAATATGGACAAAAGATCCATTGATACTATTAAATCCGTCGGAATTTGTAATTTCAGATAAAGTATCTTCTATTGGTAAGTTCGAAAAGGTTATGTTCGAACTAGCTAATTTGTTCTAAGAAAGGAGGTAATGACTTATGCCATCATTAGGCGAAAGGCTTAAACGAAGTTGGAATGCTTTTATTAACAAAAAAGACGAAGTTGAGACATTTAATTACTATGGCGAAGTTAGTAGCTATAGGCCCGATCGTATTAGATTACTTCCTTCAAATGAGAAATCCATTGTTGCCGCAATAACGACTCGTATTTCTATTGATGTTGCAGCGATTTCCATTCAGCATGTAAAGCTCGATCAAAATGGACGTTACGTTGAAACCATCAAATCCCCATTAAATAATTGTTTGACACTTGATGCAAATCTCGATCAAACAGGACGAGCATTTATTCAGGACCTCGTGGCTTCCTTGCTTGACGAAGGGTGTATCGCAGTACTTCCAACCGATACCTCGGCTAATCCGGATTACACGAATTCTTATGATATTTATGAAATGAGAGTTGCAAAAATTATCGCGTGGTATCCGGATAAAGTTCGTCTTAAAGTGTATAACGAACGTCGTGGACGACATGAAGAGGTTACGGTTAACAAGAGTACTGTAGCGATTATTGAAAACCCGCTTTATGCGGTTATGAACGAACCAAACTCTACCATGAAAAGATTGGTTCGTAATATGAACTATTTGGATCAGTTAAATGCCAATAATAGTTCCGGTAAATTGGATTTAATTATCCAGTTGCCTTATGTAATTAAGACGGATGCTAGACGAAAGCAGGCTGAGACTAGACGTAAAGACATTGAGGATCAGCTTGCAGGCTCTAAATACGGTATTGCATATACCGATGGCACTGAGAAAATTACGCAGTTAAATAGATCTCTTGATAACAATCTTCAGGCACAGATTGAGTATTTGACCGGACAGTTATATGGTCAGCTCGGTATTACTGAAAATGTTATTAAAGGAATTGCAGACGAACAGGAATCAATTAACTATTACAATAGAACAATTGAGCCAATTCTTTCTGCGATTACCGATGAAATGAAACGAAAGTTTCTTACAAAAACGGCTCGATCCCAGAATCAGTCAATTTCATTCTTTAGAGATCCGTTTAAGTTAGTTCCGATTAATAGTATTGCGGAAATTGCCGATAAATTTACTCGAAACGAGATTCTGTCTTCGAATGAAGTTCGTGGAATTATTGGATTCAAGCCGGTAAATGACGAAAGAGCAGATGAGCTTAGAAATAAGAATCTTAATGAGAATACTGACGCTCCGCCAGCGGTTAGCACGAATGACGAAGTAAATGATGTCGGCGAAGATGATTTAAATCAAAATGAGAGTTTAATCCCAGAAGACATCCAATTCCCTGAAGGGTATGACGGTATTTAAATCTTTGAATCCATTGTATGAGACTAAAACGGCCATACGGAAAAAGAGGTAAACGTCACTTTAGGTTTTAGGTGTTTTTTTTTATGGATTAGACAGAAGAAAGAAGGTTTTCTAGATGAACAAGAAATGGGATTTCTGTGGTTGGGCCACTCGAAACGACATTAAATGCTCTGACGGAAGAATTATTCGTCGCGATGCATTTAAGGAGAATGATGGTCAGATTGTTCCTCTTGTTTGGAATCATTTGCACAATGATATTTCAAACGTTCTTGGTCATGCACTTCTTGAGAATCGTGCAGAAGGCGTATACGCATATGGATACCTTAACGATTCTGAAGGTGGAAGAGCTGCCAAGACAAGACTGGAACATGGCGATATTACAGCATTATCGATTTATGCGAATCAGTTAAAGCAGGATGGAGGAAATGTTCTCCATGGAACGATTCGCGAAGTAAGTCTTGTACTCGCAGGTGCGAATAAAGGTGCGAATATTGAAAACGTTGCCCTGCGTCATGGAGATGGTTCCGAAACAGAATTGGAAGATGAAATTATTTACTGTTGGAACGATGAAGACTCCATTCAGCACGCAACTCCAGAGGACAAGAACGAAGAGCCAAAGGAGGAAGAAAAAGTGGCTGAAGAAGAAAAGAAGTCTGGCAAGACAGTAAAGGAAGTATTTGATTCGCTTACGCCTGAGCAGAAGACAGTTGTCTATTTCCTTGTAGGACAGGCTGCAAAAGGCGGAACGGCTGAAAAGCCCAAAGAAGACGAAAAAGAAGACGAAGTTGAACATTCAGATTATGAAGGAGAAGAAGAAATGAAGTATAACGTATTTGAAGGTTCTGACGAGGGTGCGCGCAACACACTTTCTCACGATGCTATGGCCACCATCATTAAAGATGCAAAGCATAGCACACTTAAGGAATCTTTCCTCGCTCACGCAGAGGACTATGGCATTGACGGAATCGAATGGCTGTTCCCGGAAGATCGCGAACTCAATAAGACTCCGGAATGGATCAAGCGCGATACTGGTTGGGTTGACGCTGTTATGAAGGGCGTTCATCACACACCGTTCAGCCGTGTTAAGTCCACTTTCGCTAACATCACAGAGGACGAAGCTCGTGCGAAGGGTTACATGAAGGGAAAGATGAAGAAGGAAGAAGTATTCTCCCTGCTTAAGCGTGCAACCAACCCGCAGACCATTTATAAGAAGCAGAAGATCGATCGCGATGATCAGGTTGACATCACCGATTTCGATGTTGTTGCTTGGCTGAAGGGCGAAATGCGTATGATGCTCGACGAGGAAATTGCTCGTGCGGTTCTGATTGGTGATGGCCGTCTGGCTTCTGACGATGACAAGATCTCCGAAGATCATATTCGTCCGATTGCGAACGATGCAGACCTCTTTACAATTAAGAAGGCTGTTGCTGAAGGCGAGAACGAAAGCGTTACCGCTAAGAACTTTATCCGTGCTGCGATTAAGGCTCGTAAGGATTACAAGGGTTCCGGCAACCCGACACTCTTCACAACTGAAGATATGCTGACTGACATGCTTCTCCTCGAGGATCAGATTGGTCATTCCCTGTACAAGACAGAGGCCGAGCTGGCTACCAAGCTCCGTGTTTCCAAGATTGTTACTGTTCCGGTAATGGAAGGTCACAAGGTTGGCGATAAGGAACTGATGGGTATCATCGTTAACATGAACGACTACAACATCGGTGCCGATAAGGGCGGAGCAGTCAACATGTTTGATGACTTCGACATCGACTTCAACCAGCAGAAGTACCTTATTGAGACACGTTGCTCTGGTGCTCTCGTTAAGCCGTATTCTGCAATTGTTCTGTTCAAGTCTGAGGTTCCGGAATCTGTTGATGGCGACGTTAAGAAGTCCAAGACAGTTCATAACACTGACGACGAGACGACTGGTGGCTGATTAAATCAAAATGGCAGTAAGGAGCTCTATAGCAGGGCTCCTTTCTTTTGATTATGAATAAATGGTGCGGAAAAATTGGTTTTGTAGAACAGGTTGAAACTAGCCAGAGTGTTTGGACTGAAGTATGTAAGGATAGAAAGTATAGAGGAGATATTTTAAAGAGATCTTTCAAATGGAACGACGGCTCTAAAGTGAATGACGATGTATCACTTAACATACAGATTAATGTATTAGCCGATTCATTTCTTATGGAGAATCTTGGCGCAATGCGTTACGTTTGCTACGGCGGTTCCAAATGGAAGATTACTGATATTTCCCCTGACTGGCCAAGAATAACTTTGACGTTGGGATCTTTATATAACGAATGAAAACCAGAATTGACCTGGACAATGAGCTAAGAGAAGTACTTGGTTCAAGTAATTGTTATTTTCAGCCACCTTCTAACATAAAACTTCATTATCCATGCATTATCTATTCGCTTAGTTCTATAGACACTAAAAAAGCAGATAATAAAAACTACTTAACATACAATCGTTACGACGTACAGGTAATCGATAAAAACCCAGATACAGAATTGCCTAGAAAAATTCTAGAGCACTTTCAGATGATTTCAATGGGGAAGGTTTTTGTTGTCAACAATCTCAATCACTACAATTTCAATCTCTATTATTAGAAAATTAGGAGGAAATAAATAATGACTAAACTTGTATGGGATGCTATTGGCGAACACCTTTATGAAACAGGTGTAGATCATACAGTTCTTTATCCGATTCAGCAGGATCGTACTTACAGCCTTGGCGTGGCTTGGAATGGTATCACATCCATCAGTGAATCTCCGTCTGGTGCAGACGAGACAAAGCTCTTCGCTGACAACATTAAGTACCTGTCTCTCCGTTCTCTTGAAGAGTTCGGTGCAACAATTGAAGCATACACATATCCTGATGAATGGGCAGTATGCGATGGCTCTGCTGAACCGACAACCGGTGTTACAATTGGACAGCAGGATCGTAAGAGCTTTGGCCTTTCTTATCGTACTCTTGTTGGTAACGATACCGACGGAAATGCTCACGGCTATAAGATTCATCTTATTTATGGTGGTACTGCGGCTCCTTCTCAGAGACAGTTCCAGACCGTAAACGACTCCCCTGAAGCTATTAGCTTCTCTTGGGAAGTAACAACAACTCCGGTAAATGTAACTGGCTACAAGCCGACTTCTTACCTCGAAATTGATTCCACAAAGTTCACAACCGAGGCGCAGAAGGCAAAGCTTAAGGCGTTTGAAGACGTCCTTTACGGTAGCGACAATGCAGAAGCACGTCTTCCGCTTCCGGATGAAGTATTCACACTGCTTAAAGAGAATTAATTATATTTTGAAAGTGGGGAGTAGAGTTAATCGAAACCCACTTTCTTTTTTTATTAAAAAAAATAAGGGAGATTAATAACATGTTAAAGAAAACTATTACTTACACGGATTATGATGGCGAAGAAAGAACGGAAGATTTTTACTTTAATCTGAGTAAAGCAGAACTTGTTGAGATGCAGATGTCCGAAACTGGTGGACTCGAAAAGTTTATTCGGAAAATTGTTGCTGAGCGTGACGGAAAGAGAATTGTTGAAATGTTCAAGTCTCTTATTCTTAATGCATACGGCGAAAAATCTCCGGATGGAAAGCGCTTTATTAAAAATAAAGAACTTAGCGAAGCATTCTCTCAGACAGAAGCATACTCTGAATTATTTATGGAGCTTTCAACAGATGCCGATAAGGCTGCTGCTTTTGTAAGAGGAATTATTCCGGCCTCTATTGCAAAAGAACTCCCGGCATCTGAGAAATAATGTTAAAAATTTACATTCCTCCTAGGGAATTATTTAACGATAACTTAAACGAATTCATCACAATTAACGGTACAACACTTACTTTGGAACATTCATTACTTTCGATTTCAAAATGGGAGTCAAAATGGCACAAACCGTTCCTTGTAAAAGAACCGAAAACAAACGATGAGATCATGAGTTATATAGAATGCATGGTTCTTAATAGCGCATTCGATAAAACTGTATTGCTCGGCTTAACTGATAAGAATTTCAAGCAGGTAAAGGATTACATTGAAGATTCAATGACAGCAACCACTTTCTCTGATATTCATTCCAAACCGAATCGAGAAATCGTCACATCGGAATTGATTTACTATTGGATGGTTGCTTTGAATATTCCTTTTGAATGTCAAAAGTGGCATATTAATAGACTTTTGACCTTAATTAGAATTTGCAACATTAAGAACCAGCCTCCGAAGAAGATGAATGTGTCTCAGATTCGAAGCCGAAATAGAGCCATTAACGATGCTAGGAGGAAAGCTCTTCATACTAAAGGCTAGGAGGAGTAATAATGGCGAATCGTTTAATAACTTTTCACCATAGAGGAAATTTTGCTAGAACTTATAACTTTTTAAGAAAAGCTAGCCGAAAAGAGTTTTATTCAAAAATTGAAAAATACGCTCAAATGGGCGTTGATGCCCTTGCTTCTGCGACTCCTGTTGATACTGGAAAAACTGCGGAAAGTTGGGGTTACGAAATCGTTAGAAAACCTAATAGTATAACAATTTATTGGACGAACTCTAATAAAAATGACGGAGTTCCAATTGCCGTAATTATTCAATATGGACACGGAACGGGAACCGGTGGATACGTTGTTCCAAATGATTACATTAATCCGTCAATTAAACCAATTTTTCAGGAAATTGCTGATTCTGTATGGAAGGAGGTTACCGCTTCATGAATGAAATAGACAATCGAGTCGTTCAAATGCGATTCGATAATAATCAGTTTGAGGCTGGTGTTTCACAAACCCTCCAGAGCCTTGATCGTCTTCGTGATGGACTAAATCTAGAAGGCGCCGTTAGAGGTATTGATTCAATCTCTGATGGGATTGGAACGTTGAACGATAAATTTAGTCTTGTCGGAATGATTGGCGTTCAGGCCGTACAGAAAATTGCTAGCGAATTTGTTGATGCAACCGAAAAGGTTCTTCGGTTTGCTTCTGGAATTGATCAGATTTCAGCGGGATTTAATAAGTTTGAACAGAAGACGACAGCTGTTGGAACACTTGTTTCACAGGGATTTGCTCTTGACGAAGTAAATGAACAGCTGGAAAGATTGAACTGGTTCACAGATGAAACTTCTTATAACTTTACCGATATGGTAACAAGTATTGGTAAGTTTACAGCAACGGGAAAAGGCTTAACCGAATCCGTTGATGCTATGGAAGGTATTGCGCTGTGGGCTGCATTATCTGGTCAGAACGCTACGAAAGCAAGCCAGGCAATGTATCAGTTATCTCAGGCAATGGGTGCTGGTGTAGTTAGAAAAGAAGACTACAAATCGATTCAGAACTTGAGTATGGACACCGACGAGTTTCGACAGGTTGCACTCGATACTGCCGTTGCTCTCGGAACATTAACAAAAACCAGCGATGGATTGTATAAGTCATTAATGGCTGATACCGACGCGTTTAATAAGTCTCAGTTTGCAGAACACTTAACAGAGGATCTTTGGTTTACATCCGATGTAATGATGGAAGTATTTAAAAAATACTCTTCTGCAACACAAGATATTTATGAATACACTGAGAAATACAACGTTACGGCATCACAGGCAATTGAAGCAATTGGCGGCAATGTAAGTGAACTTGGTTTAAGAGCGCTTAAAGCTGGTCAGGAAGCTAGAACGTTTAGCGATGTATTGTCTGCTGTGGCCGATACCGTCGCTACAAGTTGGATGCAATCGTTCACTTATATTTTCGGTGACTACGATGAAGCTGTAGCACTGTGGACCGATTTGGTTAACCGAATTATTGAAGTTACCGATACATTTGGTTCTTTCCGTAATGGACTTCTTGAAACGTGGAAAGCCTTTGGTGGAAGAGATGATCTTATCACTGCTTACACGTCGGCTTTCGATGGTCTTGGAATCGTTGTAGGACAGATTGGGGAAACGCTCGGTAATATTCTTCATCCGCTTCGAGATACAAAAGATATTATGGAAGATCTGTTTGGTCTTTCCGATGAAGGCGATGAACTTATTAAACACATTAAGGATTTGGAAAAGACTTTATCTGATCCTAGCGTTCCACAGGCACTTAAAAACGATTTACGGCTTCAATTAAATGATTTGTATGACGAATTGTATCAGTATGATAATTCGTCAATTCTATTAAAATTTACAAAAGGTCTTAGAGAATCCGCTGAGGGTTTCAAGGCCTTTTTTGATGCGGGAAGAGGTTCTAAAGAAATTACTGACGATATTAATCGTATCAGAAGTTCAATGGCTTTAGGGCTTATTCCAAAGTATCAGGGAGATTTAGCAATTAAAGAATTAACTGCTGAGCTTGAGCAGGCGCAGTTGGCCGAAGCAAATTCCGAAAGCCTTCAGAAAGTATTCACAGCAATCGGAAAGTCACTCAAGTTCGGTGAAAACACGGTCGGTGGATTTGTAAGTATTGGACTCGACGTGCTTAAGATTCTTTCTGGGTTGTCTGATCCGATTGCTCATCTCGTAGAAGCGCTTGCTCATCTTATCACAGCACTGATGGATTTGGAATCGAACTCCGAAACAGTCAAATCCATCTTTGACGCTATTTCTTTACTCATTACATCTGTTTTAACTCCTGCGGTTGAAACGCTTGGTAATATTATTGATTGGCTTGCAACGAAAATTGATGACTTTGCAAAAGAAATTGAAGAAGGAACAAGTCCGCTTGCCAAATTTGTAACCTTTTTCTCCGATTTTCTTCGTAATTTAGTTGAAGGATTTAGACAGAGCTCTGGACCTTTAAAAGAAAGCTTAGAAGTATTCGGAAATTGGATCAAAATGGTAGGAAAGCTCTTTGGCGGAGCTGGTGACACGGTTGCTAGTTCAATCGGAACTGTCTTGGGAAAACTTGTATCTGGTGCTGCTGAGTTACTTTCGAAATTCTTTGATAACGCTGGTATTGTAAACTGGGAAACCATTTTCAAGTTATTGACCGATATGAGTAAGACTGCAATATTGGTTAATATTGCAAACGGTTTTTACGAAATAGCAACATCTTTTAAAGCATTAACCGATTTAATCGGTGCATTGAAAAAGGGTATCGAGTCAATCACTGATGTAATTGACAAATTACAAGGTGTTGCTAAGAGTACATTTAGCTTCTTCCAAGAAAATGAAGATGCGATTGACGTTGTTCTGAACAGTCCTGCGGTCGGAAGTATTGTTGGTAACTTATTTAACCTTGCTAAAGCGCTTGCTCTTGTTGCGGTTTCTTTATATTTAATTGGTCAGATTGAACCGGACAAGCTTGTTACAATCTTTGGCGTATTAACCGGAGCAATGGCTGAACTTCTTGGCGTTGCATTTGCACTTGGAAAGATCCTGGGCGATGAAACAGAAGGCGAAGTATCATTCCTTTGGGGCTTGTTTAAGAAATCGAATAAGTCAATTTCTGCATCGCAGCTTGATAGGGCGTTAATTAAGCTTGCAACGGCATTGTTAATTCTTGCAGGCGCACTTTGGATTATTGGTCAGGTCGATTCCGATAAACTACTTGGCGCAACAATGGCAGTTTCGGCTTTACTTTGGGAACTTGTTGGTGTCGTATATGCACTAAATAGTTTGCAGCCAAAGAAAGTTAAAAATGCCACCAAAGGACTTGTTGAATTATCGGTTGCTTTGCTGATTATGGCTGCGGCTGTTAAAGTTCTTGGCGATATGAAGCCAGAGCAGTTGATAGCTGGAGTTCTTGCTCTCGGCGCTGTTTTACTTGAACTTGGTCTGTTTGTACAGGCGGTGGACGGCGCTAAATTTAATAAGCGTACTGCCGTTTCTATTGGTATTCTTGCTGCTTCCATGTTTGTTATGGCATCTGCTATTAGCAAATTTGGTGAAATGGACACCAGCACGTTAATCCAAGGTATTATAGCTCTTGGAGCTGTATTACTTGAGCTTGGGATATTTGTAAACGCAATTGATGGCTCTAAGATTCTTATGGCGTCTGTTGCACTGGTTATCGTTGCCGCATCTCTCGAGATAATTGCTGACGTTGTTCAGAAGTTTGGAAGTATGAAAATCGAGGCGTGGGGTAAAGGATTACTCGGTTTATTTGCATCCCTTGTTATCGTTTGTGCTGCTTTAGACATGCTTGCCGAACGTAAAGACTTTGCGGCAGTAAAGATGCTAATGGTTGCTGCAGCGTTAAATATTACAGCAGAAGCATTACGTAATATTGCTGACGTTGTAACGACTCTTGGAAAGCTTAACGTTGATGAGCTTGGATTTGGAATTCTGGGACTGACAGCCTCATTAGCAATTCTTGGAGCTGGATTAATCACATTTGGATCAAACGCTGGAAAGATATTACTCGGTTCCATCGCGTTGACAATTGCGAGTGCGGCTTTAATGATGCTGACAACGGTGTTCAGATTATTTGTTGGATTATCGGCAGATCAGGTTGGTACAGCTTTACTTGCAATTGGTGGTGTTCTACTTGAATTGTTCCTAACTCTTGGAATTCTTGGATTAATGGGCCCCAAAGCTCTTGTTGGAGCTGGAATTATTTTACTAATTGGTGCAACACTTGCTGCCGGAGTTGGATTGTTTGCGTATGCTGTTGGCGGACTGGCAAATACCATTACAAGCTTTACAAAGAGTATTGGCGATATGACAGCTGCTGTTAACGATATTAACAATGTTGACGCCGACACGTTCGTCATTGTAATGGGAAAGCTCGCACAAGGCTTCATGTCAGTTTCTGGCATTAAGTCGTTGTCGAATATTTTCGCAGAAGGTTCTGCTAATGCGATGAAGACAATGTCCGAAGGCTTAGCGATTGTGGCGCCTGCGATTAAAGATCTTCAGTCGATAGATAGTACGAAGATTGAAGCAGTACTTAAAGCTGTTGGCGAAGGATTTAAAGCACTCGCTGATGCAAACGGCGCTTTTAGCGTCTTTGCTAATGTTCCTGCAAAGGGAATCACAGCAATGGCAGAAGCTGTGCGTACATTAACGCCTAGCATTAAATCTCTAAATGACGCAATGACTCCTGACCAGATTAAAAATGTTATGTCTGGTGTTGCAGATGGTTTTAAAGAACTCGCTGACGCAAACGGAGCATTTAGCATCTTTGCTAATTTACCAGCCGACGGAATAATCAAAATGGCAGAAGCTGTAGGAATCTTGACTCCTTCGCTTGTTACTTTGGTTGAATCTATGGATGCCGATGCCGTTAAGACGATGATGACTAGCATCGGAGAAGGGTTCAAGAAATTCGGTGAAGCTATTGGAGAAACTCCGCTCATTGGCACTAAGTCTGGCGCCGAAGGAATCGGAATGCTCGTCTCCAAAATTTCTGAGCTTGCCGATGGTCTTAAGAAAATTAGTGAAGTTCCGTCGGAAACGGTTAATTCTTCTCTTGATAAGATTGGCACTGCCTTCAAGACGTTCGGTGAAGCAATTTCTTCATCCCCGTTCTTCCAGGCTAAAGAGCGTGCCGAAGGAATTGGTACTCTGGTCAGCAATGTTTCTACGTTCTGTGATTCGCTAGGCGAAATTAACGAAGTTGATCCTGAAACATTAACTAGTAAAACTGATGCGATTGCGAAGGCGTTCGAATCACTTGGAACTGCTTTGTGGTCTGCTCCTGTTATTGGAGCTTCAGATGCTGGTGAGGGAATTTCATTAATCACAGGATCCATCACCTCGTTGGTTGAGGGAATTAAGTCGTTTAGAGAAATCGAAACGGATTCCACTACCATTGATACTACTCTTACCCAAATTAGCACGGCGTTTAAGAGCTTTGCGGAAGCGATTAGTTCTACTGGATTCTGGGCTGAAGGAAGAGCTACAGGTATTACTAAACTTGTTGGTTCTATTAATCAGCTTGCTAGCGGAATTAAGTCGATAACATCAAGTGAGATTGATCCCAAAGCACTCGATTCGATTCTGACATCAATCGGTAACGCATTTAAGAACTTCGGTTCTGCAATTACTGCAGCCGGGTTCTGGGCTGAAGGAAGAGCTGAGGGTATTGCTACTGTTGCGGCAAGCACAAGTGACCTTGCTTCTGCAATTAAAAAGCTTGCTGAAATCAAGGACATGGATAAAGCTCAGGAAGCTTTAGGCGTTCTAGCTGCTTGCATGACTCAGATCGGCGACGTTATTAACAACACCGGTTGGTTTGCTGAAGGTAAAGCTGAGGGCCTTTCAACTGCGGCTTCAGCGATTAATGACGATCTCGTTCCTGCAATTAATGCGATTAAAGATATTGAAGTCGACGGCCTCTCCGAAAAGATCGAAGCTATCAAAACATCCTTTACGACACTGAAAGATACTCTTATGTCTTTGAGCGGCGATGAGGAGATGGTTAGTGCTTCCGGAGAAGTTGCTGGAATCGTTGAAAGTCTAGTAAATAGCATCATTAACTTTGATCCAGAAGTGCTAAATGCGTTTGGCCCGTCGTTTGTTACTGGTTTAACGACAAGCCTCGAGCTTGCATCGGAACAGTTCTATACGTTTGGTACAACCGTTATGTCGCAGATGCTGCAGAACATTAACCTTGCACAAAGCGAATCTAATGAAAATATTGTCGCAGTTGGTACGAAACTATGCGATGATATTGCACACGGTGTTGATACGAATCAGAAAGCCGTTAAAGATAGTATTACAACTCTCTTCGATGCTGTAGTACAGACTATTAATGGTTATCAGTCATCATTCTATGACGCTGGCGCTAATTACATGATTGGCATGGCTCAGGGAATTAATGACAATGCTTATTTGGTGGTTGATGCTGCTGAGGCCGCTGCCGCTGCTGCTAAGCAAGCCGCTATGGACGCTCTTGGCGAGAAATCACCGTCAAAAGTTGGTCGTGAAATCGGTATGAATTTCGATTACGGCATTAGAAACGGTATTGTTGACTATGCGGATTCGGTTAGTATTGCTTCTGCTAATATGGCAACTGAATTCTCAAGTTCAATCATTGATCCGCTTAACACCGCTCTTCAGTCGATTAACGATGGAGTTGAAATTCAGCCAACAATTACTCCGGTAATTGATTTGAATGGAGCTGCTGCTACTGCTAGTGCTTTAGGTTCGATGGTTAACGCTAATAACGTTCAAATGACTGCAGCTTCTATGCAGCTTAATTCTCAGATTACACAGATGGATGATCTTGTTGACATGACGGAAAAGATTCTTAGATCAATTCAAAATGGTAGTGATCTGTATCTTGACGATGGTATTATTGCTGGAAGAATTAATCGGAGGTTGGGTGTATTATGAGAACTTTTACTTTGGTTAATGGCGATATGCAAGCATGTAACCTCACAGATGTAAATGTGTTCTTTCATGACCCAGCTGGACTTGGAATGGATTTTTCAGATAAGTATCGTCAGGTTGGAAATCGTTTCGTTAGAGTCACGCGAAAATCAAAACAAAGAACGATTAGTGGGTCGGTTGCATTTTTAGGGGCCGACCCTTATCTTTCTTATTTCAATTTTGCATTGTTTGCTCAAAAAGACCCGCTGGTGTTGCTATATTGTCCGAATGATCAGGCTCCGGCAACGTCTCCATCCGGGACAACTTATCGAATGAACGTAGATGTTGCAAAAATTGAAAAAACTGAACTTGAGCAAGAAGGCTATCTTGATTGCCAAATCACACTTGTTTCGAAAACTCCTTGGTACAAGTATTCGGCTATTTCCAATGGCATTGTACATGAGGATGATTTGCTGAAATGGGGAATTCAGTGGGGGATCGATTGGGGACCACTTGACGAATACCACGCTGGAATTAAGTCAACTAGTCCCACACCAAGTCCTTCAAAATTAACAATTTATGGTCCAATAACTAATCCGTTTTGGACTCATTACGTAAATGGCAACGAAACTGAATACGGTAAGGTGAATGCCGTAATCAAAGATTCGGAGTATCTCGTTGTTGACAGCACGGTTGATCCGTATGTAATTCAAAAGAGAAGTACAATTGATGATTCCTTAATTGCGAATTTATATGAAGCGTCGGATTTTACGACTAAACGTTTTGTAACAATTCAAAATGGAGGAAATGTCATCAAAGTTGTCGGAGACAATGCTTCTGACCCGCTAGTTAAACTGGAGGCACATATTTACTATGAGTCGGTGTAATGTAGATTTTTTTGATACGAAATTTAATTTCATTTGCAACGATAGTATTGAAACCCCCGGTATAGACATGGATTATCTAACACCTGAAGCTAGCCGATTCTCAATTGGACAAACTGATATGGTAAAGGTCCGTTCTATTGCTAGGTTTGAGGGAAACGAAAATTATGTTGCCGTTGTGGATAGTGTAAAACAAGAGGAGGGTTTGACTACTATTTCGGTCAAGCCCTTTCTTTCTATCCTAGATCAGCCAATGCTATTTGATTGTAATTGGCAGTACAAATACAATGGGTCGGCGTGGATCGCAAACCCTACATCTAAAACTTTGGAAAATACAATCGCAGATCTGATTCGTCAGTATTGGATTAACGCTTCAGACACGCTACAAAACATGCCACTTCAGATTTATACAACTTCTTCGACATCTAATTGGTCGTTTGGATTAATTGGTGATCGTTATGACGACGAAGACGCCACTAGTAGCAACAACCATTTTTGTATTGTTGAGTTTTATGATGCGATTCTTCAAAACGCATTAATCAGATATAGAGTAGCTGTAGTTCCAGAATTAGACATTGCTAATAAACGTGTTTCTGTTACGATTGGAGCCCCTCCAGGCAAAAAATTAATTGAAGCTGATCTGCCTGGCACTTCTGTCGTAGAATTCACAATTGGCAAAATGGAGAGTGACACAAATAAACTTGAAATCTGGAACTCCGATAACTACACTGAAAAAATATATTACTATCTTCACAATAGTGGCACTTACGATACCGATGGAAATACAGACCGTATTACACCAATCAAAATGGAAGTTATTTCTGTGGGACCAGAACGAGACTCCAATAATGCAATCACAAAAACCTTTGCACAATCAGCAAAAGAACAAGCGGATCAAAAATTTGGAGAGATCAACTGGAGAAATTACATTGAATTAGATCTTGGGATTGAAAACATATTTAATGCCGGAGAATTACGTATTGGACAAAAGGCGGACATTACGTATAAAGGGAAAACATACGAAACGATTCTTACTGGCAAAAAAATAGGAGACATATTAACTCTTATTTTTGGAACAATTCGAGTGGACTTAACAAAAAAGATGCAGCTTGAAGAGAGCGCGCGGTTTACAGATTCGAAATCTGTAACAAAAAACAGTTCCACTTCTTCTAGTTAAAGGAGATATTTATGGCGGTAGCTAGTACATTATTAACATTTCCTGGATCTCATTTCACGCCTCAGGATTTCTCGATCATGCTCGAGCGTGTTTCTACGATCAAGACAGGAATTCTCCACGGCTGCAAAGTAACGGTTGCCGGAACAAATTCAGTAAACGTTGCGGAAGGATGGGTAGCAGTTCGTGGAAGATTAGCAAAGATTGAGACCGGAACCCTTTCGTTCGCGCTTCCTTCAAGTGGATCGGCAACGTATTACGTTCTTGTTCGAGTGGATCTTGCAAATGCAGATTCGCCTTCAACGGTGTATATTGCGAATGCTCTTCCTACTGATGAATCGGAAGATTTCAATTTCAATCAGTACGGTATTGCGTATCTTAATCTTGCAACAATTACAACCGATCCAATTTCTATTACACAGGTTTTGAATCCAGAAGTTGGAACAGAAGTTAGTTACACAATTCTCGCTTCCAGATGGAACACAAGCGCTAAAACATACACGATTGCGAGTGAGCTAATCACATCCACTTCAGATCAGGAAATCCTTCCGGCCATCGGAATCACTGATGCACAGCTTAAAGCATATCAGAAGGCGAATCTCCAGGATGCCGGACAGATAGCCGGAGCTCTGACAATCAAAGCGTATGGAACGGTTCCGACAATTGACATTCCTGTTCGAATCAAATACAGAGGAGGATAATCATGGCCACTATTATCAGAGGAAGTGGAGAAGGTAAAGAATTGTCTGCGACATATACTTTCTCTGCTGGAAATGGCGCAACAGTTGATATGGGCGAAGATCACTCGTATCGCTACGTAAACGCATCCAATGTCTATAATCAGGGCATTAATGTCGCGCACGGTACAATCGGCACATGCAGACAGCAGTCGCATCGGTCGTCATACGGCGGTGGCGGTAAAAGCAGTACAATTGACACTGGAAACAACCACAGAAAGGCAGTATTTGTCGGTGGTGCGCAAAGTGGTTCGGGCGATGTCGGCGGTGGCCAGAGAAGTTCAAATGGCTCATCTTGGACAAATTGTGGCACTGGAATTTACACCGACAGATATTTCAGAGCATGGAGCGAGTGTAACGACGACTCTTCGTCAATCTCATACGGTTACATCGGCGTAATCGATCTTGGGTATTAATTAGGAGATAAATGAACATGCCGATAACTCTTGGTAGAGGAACGACTCCGTTATACATTATTTCAATTAGCGGGATCGATGTTTCAGATATTTCGGATGTATATATTACATTTGAACAAAAAGGTGTAAAGAAAATAACGAAGCACTTTCCCGAAGCGTACATCGAGGACGATAAGTTTAAGATTCGTTTAACACAGGAAGAGACTTTGTCTTTTAATGCCGGAACCGCTAATGCTCAAGTACGTTTCATTACGCAGGACGATACTGCTTATAAGAGCGATACGTTTTGCTTGCAGGTTACTGACGCACTTTATGACGAGGTGATTTAATGGGCACGATAATTCCGGTAGATGACATTAATATTGAAATTTCGGTTGAAGATGAGCATGAAATAGCTGTTCAGTTGACCGATGCTCAAGATGTGAGTATCAATGTCCACGGTGACTACGGTGAACAAGGTCCTAAAGGTGATAAAGGTGATCCTGGAGAGCAAGGTCCAAAAGGGGATAAAGGAGATACTGGTGAGCAAGGCCCCAAAGGTGATAAAGGAGATACTGGAGATACTGGTGAGCAAGGCCCCAAAGGTGATATTGGCCCGCAAGGTCCTAAAGGTGACACAGGCGAACAGGGGCCAAAAGGAGATCCTGGCCAAAAAGGCGACACCGGAGATACTGGTCCAGCTGGTCCTAAAGGCGATACTGGAGACCAAGGGCCTAAGGGAGACAAAGGAGATCCTGGAGAACAGGGACCAAAAGGAGACACCGGAGAGAAAGGTCCTAAAGGAGATACTGGAGCCAAGGGCGATAAGGGTGATCCTGGAGAAACCGGAGCTACAGGTCCGAAGGGCGATGACGGAGTAAGTCCGGTGATATCTACACAGACAATCACTGGCGGAACAAAAGTTACGATCACTGATTCGACTGGAGAACACTCGTTCGATGTCATGAACGGAGAAGACGGTCAAGATGGAGAACAAGGTGCTCCAGGACAGCCAGGTGCCGACGGCGATGACGGCAAATCTGCATACCAATACGCCGTAGACGGAGGTTATACCGGAACCGAGGCTGAATTTGCAGCGAAAATGGCTCAGGAAATTCCTCCTGATATGACAATACTCAAATACGGAATCTCTACGTGGGCTGATTTTATTGCGGCTTACAATACAAAAACAATTGTATATTGTCGTGCGTCTAGTAACAGCAATCCGGCTACTGGAGCACAAACGCGAATGGCGTTCATGGCATATGTAAATAACGAAGCGAATCCTACCGAAGTCGAATTTCAGTATTATAGGTCAGTTTCGTCCCATTCCGATTCCCAGCAGGGAGATCAGGTCTACGTTTATAAGTTAAACAAAAGTACAGGATGGTCAGTTACAGTCCGAAACGCCTTTTCAAAGATCGAAGTCGGAATGGGTTTGACTAAGACATATTCGAACGGTGTTATTACGATTAGCTTAAGTTAAAGAAAGGGGTGGTGGGAGTGATTAATCTTTGTCTACCAATGAAGGTGATTACGGTCACCCAGCATTCAGGCGGGTCATATTCCCACCCGAATTACTGTCTGGATTTAGCAGGCAGCGATACAGGAATTGATATTGCATACGCATTAGGAAATTACTGGAAATGCATCTCAGGTCCCTGGGGAAGTAATACATATTTCTTCACTGCAACCGACGCTGTAGGACATCCAGTAAAAGTACATTGCGCAGATAATGTAAATCGCATAGTCACCGTAGCGATGACTCATGCGAATTTTTATTTTGTTAAACGCCCCATCATTGGAAAAGTGTACTCCAATGGTGAGGGTTTATACGAAGAAGGCACCTACGGAAAAGCGACGGGTAATCACATCCATTACGAGGTTGCAGAGGGATTACAGTATGGCAAGTATTACGACTCTTCCATGGGTGTCTATCGTATGCACAACGAATTGAAACCAGAATCTGTCTGTTATATTTGTGATTCATTCTCAACGGTAAAATCAACCGGAGGAGTGTCATTCAGACATTGTCCTGGAATTTACTCGGAGGATATTTACATGGAAATGAAAACAGGTATGAACTGGTTCGAGTACGGTTCAATCCAGCTCACTGCATATTTAAAGCCGGACAATTACGAGTTCGGCCTTTTTAATGTCGACAAGCCAACAGTTCTCCCTAAGATCGACGATGACAGCGTGATATTTATCGAGAAATGCGGAAACGACTTATTCCAGATGAAGTTAGATCAGGCCGATCCATACGGCACTGTCTACGGTCCTAGAGTCTGCGTCAATGGACCAATTGACCAGCCGTATATGCAGCCTAATAGATATTTATACTACCGCATCGACAAGGACGGAACTGTAAGCTTTGGTGATTACACCGGCACTTACATTGATCCGACCTGGCTTAGACAGTCAGTTCAGATGGTCTGCTCTCCGCAGATGATATTCTGCAAAGACTGGAAGTATCCTAAGTACGCTCCAATGGCTGGAGGACCTGGGATTCTGGCAGCACCTTACTATCAGGCATATTTTGGCAGAACTAAAGACGGTAAGTTCTTCTCTGGCAAGACTCTCGGACGGCTTAGTGCTAAGACAGTCTGGGCATATTTCCAAGAGAAATTCGGAGTAACCGACATGGCATTCATGGACGGAGGCAGCGTAGAGGGGCATCCTGGATCCGCTCAGCAGATGTATTGGGACAACAAGAAGGAAGAGATGGTCTGGGTTGGCTCTACGGAGAACCGTGCCGTGCGTGATATTCTCGGATTCTACAAGCCGATCGAAGAGGACGACGTGATTGCCACTCCGGATCCAGTTGAACCAGAAAAGCCTGAAGAACCGGAAACAGATGACAAAGACAAGCAGATCAAAGAACTTAGCCTCGAAGTAGAAATACTCAAGACAAAACTTAAGAAGATTAAGGAGATTGTCAACGATGGCATTTAAGACAGGGTCTGTACCTCTGTCTAAATACAACGAGCTGATGGAGGCTAATAGAAAGCTATTAAAAGAAAACACTGATTTAAAGATCCAGGTGTCATATTTACAAAAGACAATCGCGGAATTGAAGGAGGCAAAACTCTATGTCAATTGAACAGATTATTCCATGGGCACTTACTATCTTTTT
>Ga0326513_10000929_pt1 | contig 24278 bp, 23 predicted proteins | sample 2_2465_0518_D_FD_203654 | JGI IMG/M metagenome (GOLD analysis project Ga0326513, IMG submission 203654) | Bovine rumen microbial communities from UC Davis, California, United States - 2_2465_0518 | ecosystem: Host-associated > Mammals > Digestive system > Stomach > Rumen | place: USA... | reverse complement strand
AAATAATGTGAATAATATTTAATAAAGTAATTACCAAAATAGCAAGAAACAATGAAAACGACATTAAAAGAAGAGAACAATGAACTCGTGATGTATTTCGATGGCCGTCTTGATACCGCAGCATCTCCCAGCGTAGAAAAAGACATGCAACCGCTGCTGGAGAGTGATGGAAAAGACATCGTCCTTGACTGTACAAAGCTTGAATACATTTCCTCCAGTGGACTTCGTCTTTTCCTTAGTGTATTGAAGAATACAAAGGCGAAAGGTCATCGTGTGTTTATCACAGGTGTCAGCACAGACATCCGTAATGTCTTTGCTATGACAGGGTTTATCAATCTCTTTGAGTTTAAGTAAACGGTGGTCATCGTAAAAGACAGTGCTTTGCAGCAGGCTGCCCTAGAGGGGATGGATTCCTTTATTCGTGTGTTTACCGATGCTATTCACAATGCCATCGGAGGGGAGTTGACTGCAGAGAACATGCCTGAGCTAAACAGTGATCAGATTACTTTGTTGGCTTGGGAGATACTTCATGATGAGTTGATGGATGGTGGATTCGTTCAGTTGATTCATAATGGCCTGGGCACCTTTATTTTCAAGAATCCTTTTTCTAAGGCGTTACGACTTTGGGGATTACGTGATCTCTCGAAACTGATCTATGATGGTCATACTCTGTGGTTGAAGTACAGAGAAGAGATTGAAAAGGATTGCTCAGAAGAAGAGTTTATGGCTTTGTTCGAACGATATCCGGAATTTGACGACCTCGATGACAAGTTTATTGAGAATGAAGAAGCATGGACAGAGGACATCGCACATTATATTGATGACCATCTGGAGAAATTTGCGACTATTGAATGAACAAAGAACAAGAACAACTCAGAAAGAAGAGTCCTGTACAAATTAAAAACAAGAAGGCATCGTTTGAGTACTTCTTTATTGAAACTTTTACAGCGGGTATCGTATTGACAGGTACGGAAATCAAAAGTATCCGTCTTGGTAAAGCGAGTCTGGTGGATACCTATTGTACTGTCATCAATGGTGAACTGTGGATAAAGGGCATGAACATCAGTCCTTATTTCTATGGTTCCTATAATAACCATGAGATGAAGCGTGATCGGAAATTATTATTGACGAAACGTGAGATTCGGCAATTAGAAAGCACGACAAAGCAAACGGGTTACACGATTGTTCCGATTCTGGTGTTCATTGACGAAAAGGGCAGGGCAAAAATGGATATAGCGCTCTGTAAAGGAAAGAAGGAATACGACAAACGTCAGACTTTAAAAGAAAAAGAAGACCGTCGGGAGATGGATCGTGCGATGAAAGTTTATAAATGACGAGACTAGACCAAATCATTCAAGAGAGAATCCTTATCCTCGACGGTGCGATGGGTACGATGATAGGGGCGGTGATGGGAAAAGTGGGTAATACCGATGAACTGAATCTCAGCCATCCGGATATTGTAGCAGATATTCATCGCCGTTATCTTGAGGCAGGGGCAGATATTATAACTACAAATACGTTTAGCAGTCAGCGCATTTCTCAGGCAGACTATCATCTTGAAGATCAAGCGCGTCAAATGGCTTTTGAAGGGGCAAAAATTGCGAGAGAAGTAGCAGACAGGTTTTCAACAGAAGAAAAGCCACGTTTTGTAGCAGGTTCCATCGGACCAACGAACAAGACGTTGTCTATGTCTCCAGATGTTACCAATCCCGCTGCTCGTGAGATAACCTATGATCAATTGTCGGAGGCATATATAGAGCAGGCTGATGGACTTCTTGAAGGTGGAGTCGATGCATTCCTAATTGAAACTATTTTTGATACCCTGAATGCGAAATGTGCTATTGATGCATGTCAGCGAGTGATGAAACAACGTGCGAGGGAAATTCCTCTCATGCTCTCTGTGACAGTAAGTGATCTGGCAGGTCGTACGTTGAGTGGTCAGACTCTTGAGGCCTTCCTGGTCAGTGTAAGTACCTATCCCATTTTTTCGATAGGTTTGAATTGTTCGTTCGGAGCCACTCAGATGAAGCCTTTCTTACGTGAACTTGCGAGAAAAGCACCTTATTATATCAGTTGCTATCCCAATGCAGGCTTACCTAACGCAATGGGATTGTATGATGAAACACCTGAAAGCATGGCTCCAAAAATGGGAGAACTTGTTGATGAGGGCTTGGTGAATATTATCGGTGGTTGTTGTGGTACAACAGAAGAGTTTATCCGTCTCTATGGTCCTTTGGTAAATGGCAAGCATCCCCATATACCTGTTCAGAAGTCCCGGACAATGTGGTTGTCAGGACTTGAATTACTGAATGTTTCCAAAGAGGTCCAGTTCGTGAATGTGGGTGAACGTTGTAATGTGGCTGGCTCCCGTAAGTTCCTGCGACTAATCAAAGAGAAAAAATATGATGATGCTATTTCCATTGCCCGTAAACAAGTGTCTGATGGTGCTCTTGTGATTGATATTAATATGGACGATGGCCTGCTTGATGCCAAGAAGGAAATGCAGACATTCCTCAATATGTTGGCAGCGGAACCTGATATCGCTCGTGTTCCAGTGATGATTGATTCATCAGACTGGGAGGTGATTAGGACTGGACTTAAGTGCGTACAAGGCAAGAGCATTGTGAATTCCATCTCACTTAAAGAAGGAGAGGAGAAGTTCATCGAGCATGCAGAGGATGTAATTCGCTATGGTGCAGCAGTCGTCGTGATGTGTTTTGATGAGAGAGGACAGGCCACGACATATGAGCGAAGAATAGAGATTGCCCATCGTGCATACAGGATCCTGACGGAAAAGGTTGGAATGAATCCTCTTGATATTATTTTCGATCCGAATATCCTTGCAATTGCGACAGGCATGGAAGAACATGATGCCTATGCCGCGGACTTTATCCGTTCTACGGCATGGATTCGGAAGAATTTGCCTGGTGCACATGTCAGTGGTGGAGTGAGTAACCTAAGTTTCTCTTTCAGAGGCAATAATTTTATCCGAGAGGCGATGCATGCTGTATTCCTATATCATGCTATTCAGGCAGGCATGGACTTTGGAATTGTAAATCCTTCTACAAAAGTAACTTATACTGATATTCCCAAAGCTCAACTGAAGATCATAGAGGATGTTGTCCTTAATCGATATAAAGGGGCTGCAGAACAATTGACTAAGTTGGCTGAAGAGATAAACCGAGCGCAAGCAGAAAAGCCCTCGAATACTCTTTGTGAATCCCAGAGTTCAGACATGACCGCCATAAGAAACGGTTCTGTGGAAGATCGTCTCTCACAAGCTTTAGTCAAAGGCGTAGGTGATTATTTGGAGGTTGACTTGAAGGAAGCTCTAAAAACGTATCCTCGTGCTGTCGACATCATCGAAGGTCCTCTCATGAAGGGCATGAATACCGTTGGCAAACTCTTTGGCGAAGGAAAGATGTTTCTTCCACAGGTTGTGAAGACTGCTCGTACGATGAAACAGGCAGTGGAGATTCTACAACCTTTTATCGAATCTGAAAAAATAGATGGAACAAAGAGTGCCGGAAAGATATTGCTGGCAACTGTTAAGGGTGATGTGCATGACATAGGAAAGAACATTGTCAGCGTGGTGATGGCATGCAATGGTTATGAGGTCATAGACATGGGTGTGATGGTTCCTGCCGAACAAATTGTACGGAAGGCTCAAGAAGAGCATGTGGACATGATTGGCTTGAGTGGACTCATCACACCGAGTCTAGAAGAGATGGTTAACGTCGCTGAAGAACTGAAAAAAGCAGGTTTGCATATACCTATTATGATAGGTGGCGCTACTACGAGTGAGTTGCATGTGGCACTGAAGATAGCTCCTGTATATGGTGGACCTGTGCTGTGGATGAAGGATGCCTCGCAAAATTCTCTTGTAGCAGCCAAACTGATGAATGAGGAACAAACTGTGGAACATGAGCTTGACGAGAAATATGCTCATCTGCGTGAAAAGTATCAGCAGGAACAGCAGACATTACTATCTATCGAAGAAGCAAGGAAGAATAAACCAAAAATATGGAATGAATAAAGATATGGATAAGAATTTGATGAAAGTGCTACTTGTACTGATCACTTTTAGTATCTCACTGCTCTCTTCATCTGCGCAGATGAAGAGAGAGTTCCGTGGGGCATGGATACAATGTGTTAATGGACAGTTCCAAGGTATGGGCACTCAGAAGATGCAGGAAACACTGACATATCAGTTGGACGAATTACAGAAGGACGGTGCCAATGTCATCATTTTCCAAGTGCGTCCGGAGTGCGATGCCCTTTATGAGAGTAGGTTGGAACCCTGGAGTCGTTTCCTTACAGGAAAACAGGGTGTCGCACCAAGTCCGTATTGGGATCCTCTGCAGTGGATGATTACAGAATGTCATAAACGTGGAATGGAACTTCATGCCTGGATCAATCCTTATCGTGCGAAGACGAAGACTACCAAGCATTTGGCGGCCAACCATATCGCTGCCCGTAATCCGATGAGTTGTTTCAGTTACGATGAATTGTTTATTCTGAATCCAGGTCTTCCAGAGAACCGTGATTATATCTGTGAGGTCGTAAAGGATATTGTTAGTCGCTATGATGTCGATGGTATTCACATGGATGACTATTTCTATCCTTATCCAGTGAAAGGCGAGACAATTCCTGATGCCGAACAGTTCCGACAATATAATAATGGTATTAAGGATGTCGGTGACTGGCGTCGTTATAATGTGAATTTGTTTATCGAACAACTATATAAGACTGTCCATGAAACTAAACCTTGGGTTAAGGTTGGTATTTCGCCTTTCGGTATCTATCGTAACAAGAAGAGTTCTCCCATAGGCAGCAATACCAATGGAACACAGAACTATGATGATCTTTATGCAGATATCCTTCTATGGGTAAATAATGGTTGGTTGGACTATAATGTCCCTCAGATTTATTGGGAGATAGGCAACAAGGCTGCAGATTATGAGACCCTCATCAGATGGTGGAATCAGTATGCTTCTAAACGTCCGCTGATTATCGGTGAAGATATTGAACGTACAGTGAAGTTTACCGATCCTCTGGATCAGCGCTCACATCAGTTACCAGCCAAGATGCGCTTGCACCAACAGTTACACGGTGTGAAGGGTACAGTTTTATGGTATGCGAAAGCCGCCGTCGATAATGTCGGTAACTATGGTACAGCTTTACGTACAAATTACTGGCGGAATCCAGCCCTTCAACCTTCAATGTCTTTTATTTCTGACAAAGCTCCTAACAAGGTGTCAAAAGTGAAACCTGTATGGACAGAAGATGGTTATTTCCTTTTTTGGACAGCTCCAAAGGGAAAAGACTGGCAGGACCTGGCTGTGAAATATGTGGTCTATCGTTTTGCAAAAGGTGAGTCAGTAGATATCAATGACCCATCGAAGATAATGACTATAACACAGTCGACATATTGTAAGTTGCCTTATCAAGACGGTAAGCAAAAATATACTTATGTTGTGACGGCTCTTAACCGTCTGCAGAATGAGGGTAAGGCTGTTAAAAAGAAGGTCAAGTTATGAAGATTATAACGATAGGTTTGTTCGTAATAACGGTGATGTCACTTTCTGCTTGTAAGAATAAGCAAATGTCACCAGAGGAGATGCAGCATAAACTTGATAGTATTGCTCGTCTGGAAAATATTGAACGTCTGAAGGCACAGGGTATCAATCTAGACGGTGATGCTAATCCTGTAAAGGTGTTCTATGATAGTCTGAATATCCAACCGCTGCCTATCCGTTATTCGGAAGATTATGTAAAATATCTGCCGGAATATAAGAATGTGCCAGCTGAACTGGCTTCATATATGGGGTTAGAGGGCAGGATTGAGCCTAAAGCCATTTCTCTGCCGGAAACGGCTGGCACACGTCTTATGATTCTTGCTGCCGATGAGGGGGATAACCTCTATTCGTTGTGGCTCTATTCATTGGATTCCGACTATATGCCTGTAGATAAACTATGCCTTTATGCTACCAGTAAAGAGGAAGCGAAAGAGAACGAGATTGCTGATCCTGAGGACAAATTGATTCAGGATTTCGTTGTCACCAGTGATTATGAGATTCGTCTGACAGACTATACAGGCAGGTACAAAGCGGAGATACAAAAAATTTATCACATCGATCCTTCGCGCCATTTTACACAAGATGATGAGATAGACTATAAGGGCAAACCTGCCTTCTAAGGATACAGCTTATTTAGTCGGCTAACAGCTTGTCAAGGAAATCGTCAAGGTCCTTGTCAAGTCCTTGCATTAGGTCGGGGTCTATAATGACGACATCATCATCAACCACATAGAGTTCTGCAATAGTCTCGTTATCATCATCCTCAAGAACAAAAGAAAATGGTTTGAGGATAGACATCTGTTCGATTATGTTCTTGTGCTTGTCGAGACTCTTGTGCAGAATAGAAGCAATCTGTTCGTAGAAATCATCGTCCTTGTTTTCTATCCATTGTTCGATAACACATCTGTCTAGTTCTTTGTCTTCGTCATCAAAGGCCATCATTTCACCCGATTCCTGTGTGACTCTCAGATGAATATCTGTCATCTGTGTAGCTTCACTGGTGGCAGGAAACTTTTCTGAGATCTTACGGATTGCACGTTCAATCTGTTGGAGGGTCTGTTCTGTAACTTTCATCTTTTTTATCTGTAATACGCCGCAAAAGTATAAAAAAACTATGAAACTGCAAACGATTACGAGGTTTTTCTTCAAAAAAATGATGCATATATGAAAATAAATTCATAACTTTGCAACATGTAAGGCCGATATAGCTAATCAATGGGTAATAAGATATCACATTCAGGAATTGTCGAGAACGTTATGGAAGGTTGTGTTAAAGTACGCATCGTCCAATCATCGGCGTGTGCAGCTTGTAAAGTAGCCGGCCACTGCAATGCGGCAGATTTTAAAGTAAAAATTGTCGATGTGTTCTGCGGTGATACGTCAGAGTATAGCGTGGGACAAAATGTGATCGTTTCAGCATCGAAGGATGTCGCCAATAAGGCTTTGCTATTAGGCTTCGGAATACCGTTTCTGTTGTTGGTTTGCGTGCTTCTGATAACGCTACGCTTAACTACCGAAGAATATGTTGCGGCATTAGTGGCAGTAGGATCGCTTGTGCCATACTTCTTTTTGTTATGGCTCATGCGGGATAAAATCCAGCAGCGGATATCGTTTCAGATAGAATATGAATAAATTAAGTTATAACTAAAACAAATTGATGTATTTATGAATTTTATCTTGATTGCAGTAATTGTTTTGGGAGCGATAGGTTTGATCGCAGCCTTGGTGCTGTTTGTCGCCTCCAAGAAGTTTGCTGTCTATGAAGACCCCCGTATAGCGCTAGTCAATGAAGTGCTGCCCGGTGCCAACTGTGGTGGCTGCGGATTTGCGGGCTGTGGAGGTATGGCCGACGCTTTGGTCAAAGGAGCCGATGCTGGTTCCATCGAAGGCTTAAACTGTCCAGTGGGCGGTGCCGATGTAATGGGCAAGGTGGCTGATTTGCTCGGGATGGCAATTGCTAATGGTGAGCCGAAAGTAGCTGTCGTGAGATGTAACGGCACGTGCGAACATCGTCCGAAGATTGCAGAGTATGCAGGCTTGCGCACATGTGCAGCCATGAACTCTTGTGGTGCTGGCGAGACGGCTTGTGGTTTTGGATGTCTAGGTTGTGGTGACTGTGTGGAGGTATGTCAGTTCAGTGCCATTAAAGTTAATCCAGAAACTGGTATTGCCGAGGTTGACGAGGACATGTGTGTGGCCTGTGGTGCATGCGTAAAGGCTTGTCCGCGCAACATCATTGAGCTTCGCAAGAAGGGGCTGAAGGGACGTAGAGTGTACGTTTCTTGTGTCAACAAGGATAAGGGACCTGCAGCTATGAAGGCCTGCGCCGTGAGTTGTATTGGCTGCGGCAAATGCGAGAGGGAGTGTTCCTTCGGTGCCATCACTGTCGAGAACAATCTGGCTTATATAGATTTCGAGAAGTGTCGTCTGTGCCGCAAGTGTGAGAAAGTTTGTCCGAAGCATGCTATTATCGCCGTGAACTTCCCTGCTCCGAAGCCCGCTGCCATTACGCCTAGTGGTTCTCCATCTGGGGAAAATGTTGAACCTGATAAGAAAAAGGAGGAAACTGTATGAATGCAAGAACGTTTAGTATAGGTGGTATCCATCCCGAGGGAAATAAGCTTACCCACGAGATAGCAACGAAGGTTGCGGCTCTACCTAAGCAGGCCTTCTTCCCGCTGAGCCAACACATTGGCGCACCAGCTAAGCCTGTTGTCCAAAAGGGCGACAAAGTGAAGGTCGGTACGCTCATCGCTGAAGCCGGAGGATTTGTTTCTGCACCGATTTACTCATCTGTCAGCGGAACGGTATTTAAGATTGACACAGCTATTGATGCCACGGGCTATCGTAAACCCGTTATTATAATTAATGTGGAGGAGGATGAGTGGGAAGAGACCATTGATCGCTCCGATAAGCTGGAGACCGTTGAGGCTCACCCAGAACTCACTCCCGAGGAAATTGTAAACCGCATCAAGGTAGCAGGTGTCGTCGGTATGGGCGGTGCCTGTTTCCCCACCTTCATTAAACTGACGCCTCCACCAACAGCCAAGGCCGAGTGCGTGATTATCAATGCCGTAGAATGCGAGCCATATATTACCGCCGACTTCCGTCTGATGATGGAACACGCAGACGAGATTCTTGTCGGTCTTGAGCTGCTGATGAAGGGTGCGAAGGTCACTAGAGGATATATCGGCATCGAAACCAACAAGATGCCCGCTATCGAACTCCTGACACAGAAGTGTGCCAAGAAGTTCTCTGGCTCGGCTTATACTGTCGAGGTGGTGCCTTTGAAGCAGCGTTATCCACAGGGTGGAGAGAAGCAGCTTGTTGATGCCGTCATCCGCCGTCAGGTGCCTGCACCACCGGCCATTCCAGTGAACGTTGGTGCCATCGTGCAGAATGTAGGAACCGCCTTTGCTGTCTATGAGGCAGTGATGAAACATAAGCCCTTGTTCGAGCGTTACACTACCGTCACGGGCAAGCGACTGGCCAATCCCGGCAACTTCCTCGTCCGTATGGGAACTCCGATGAAGGATCTCATCGATGCCTGTGGCGGCATGCCTGAGGGCGACAACAAATTGCTTGCTGGTGGTCCGATGATGGGTAAGGCCCTGACAAGCGTCGAGGTGCCCATCTGCAAGGGTACCAACTCTGTGACGATTATCTCCGATGACGAGGCCCGTCGCAAGGAACCACAGCCCTGTATCCGCTGCGCGAAATGTGTCTCAGCCTGTCCGATGGGTTTAGAACCTTATTTGCTCGCAAAACTTTCGGAGGTAAAGAACTGGGAGCGCGCTGAGAGTGAGGACATCGTCAGCTGCATTGAGTGTGGCTCGTGCCAGTTTACTTGTCCCGCCCATCGCCCGTTGCTTGACAACATCCGCCAAGGCAAAGCTACCGTCATGGGAATTATCAGAAATCGAAATGCAAAGAAATAATATGGGAAAACTTATAGTATCACTTTCACCGCACGCCCACGGTATTGACTCTGTGGAGCGTAACATGTATGGTGTAATCATCGCCTTGATGCCCGCACTACTCGTGTCGTTCTACTTCTTTGGCCTGGGTTCTGTCATCGTCTGTCTGACGAGTGTGGCCGCCTGTGTCTTTTTTGAGTGGGTCATCAATAAATATATCCTCAAGAACGAACGCAATACAATTCTCGACGGTTCGGCTGCGCTGACAGGACTGTTGCTTGGTATGAACCTCCCGTCGAACCTTCCTATCTGGATTGTTCTTATAGGTGCACTCTTCGCTATTGGTGTAGCTAAGATGACTTTCGGCGGATTGGGTAACAATATTTTCAACCCTGCTCTGGTAGGCCGTTGCGCGTTGTTGGTAGCCTTCCCTGCACAAATGACATCATGGCCTTTACCCGGTCAGTGGCTTAAATACACTGATGCTGTGACGGGCGCTACGCCTCTGTCGCTGATGCAGCAGGCTATCAAGGAGGGCGATATGAATGCGCTGTCCCAGTTGCCCGACGCTTTCCAATTGCTTTTTGCCGACTTCTCGCTGAACGGTGGTGCCGGTACTATCGGTGAGGTTTGCGATCTGGCGCTGTTACTTGGACTCGCATTCATGCTATGGCGCAAGATTATCACTTGGCACATTCCAGTATCAATTATCGGTACGGTGTTCGTATTCAGTTCGTTGCTTCATGTGGCCAACCCGATTTATGCAGATCCGACAGTGGTTATCCTCTCTGGTGGTTTGATGCTGGGTGCCATATTCATGGCGACAGACTATGTAACGAGCCCGATGACGCCTAAAGGCCAACTCATTTATGGTGTTTCAATTGGTGTACTGACTGTTATCATCCGCAATTGGGGTGCCTATCCCGAGGGCATGTCGTTCGCTATTCTCATTATGAATGCGTTCACGCCGCTTATTAATAATTATGTAAAACCCAAGCGTTTTGGAGAAGTGGTGAAGAATTGAAGAATTGTAAAACTAAAGTTATGAAAAAGCTTGAATCTACATTGACAAATATGGTGCTGGTGCTCACGGGCGTGGCCATCGTCATGGGCGGCATCCTGGCTTATGTGAACCACTTGACTGAGGGCCCTATTGCCGACCAGAAGGCGAAGGCGCTGGCTGATGGTATCAAGACGGTGATGGTCAGCGATGAGGTGGTCGTTGCCGAAACTGACACGGTACGTCAGACAGATGCGAAGGGTAAGGAACTCACGTATATTATATATAAGGTTAATAATCCGGCAGGTGAAGAGCTTGGCGCTGCAGTTGAGTCGACTACTGGTGGTTTCGGTGGTGACTTGAAGGTTCTTATTGGCTTTAACAGCGAGGGCGGGATTCTCGGCTATACGCTGTTAGAACATGCCGAAACTCCAGGTCTTGGGGCCAAGGCTGACCGTTGGTTCCAGAAGGGCGAGAAGGGCGACATCATCGGCCAGACGCCACTGCAGCCGCTGACTGTATCGAAGGATGGTGGTACAGTTGATGCCATCACAGCCTCTACCATTACCAGCCGTGCTTTCCTCTTGGCTGTGAATAATGCATACAATGCTTATAAAGTGAAACCCTCCGACGCTGAGACTGGCGCCACGAAGCAAACTACGAAATAATGTCATCATGTAATAACGAAATTACGAATATGAATTATATAGGAATTATCAAGAATGGTATCATCAAGGAGAACCCGACGTTCGTCCTGATGCTTGGTATGTGTCCCACGTTGGCTACGACCACCTCTGCTATGAATGGCATGTCGATGGGACTGGCTACAATGGCTGTACTAATCTGCACCAACTTCGTCATCTCATGCCTCAAGTCGGTAACGCCCGATAAGGTGCGCATCCCAGTGTTCATCGTCGTTATCGCAGCTTTCGTGACCATCCTGCAGATGGTTATCAAGGCCTATTTGCCCGACGTTGACGCCTCCCTAGGCCTCTTTATTCCATTAATTGTTGTCAACTGTGTCATCCTCGGGCGTGCAGAAGCTTTTGCCGCAAAACAGAGCCCCGTTGCCTCATTGTTCGATGGCATTGGTATTGGTTTGGGGTTCACGTTGGGATTGACGTTACTGGGCATCTGCCGTGAACTGTTGGGCAACGGTTCTGTCTTCGGCCTGACGTTGCTGCCCGAGACCTACAATATCCTACTCTTTGTGTTGCCCCCAGGAGCGTTCATCACTCTGGGCTTTCTCATCGCTATCGTCAACAAACTTAGAAACGCTTAAGATATGGAATACATTCTGATATTTATCTCCGCTATTTTTGTGAACAACATTGTGTTGTCACAGTTTCTCGGTATTTGTCCGTTCCTTGGCGTATCCAAGAAAATTGACACCTCGCTGGGCATGTCGGCTGCTGTTGCCTTCGTGTTGACGCTGGCTACTATTGTTACCTGGCTCGTGCAACGTTATGTGCTTGACGCATTCGGTCTGCAGTACTTGCAGACGATTGCCTTCATTCTGGTGATTGCTTCGCTGGTTCAGCTTGTGGAGATTGTTCTAAAGAAGGTGTCCCCCGCGCTCTATCAGGCACTCGGTATCTTCCTGCCGCTGATCACGACGAACTGCGCCGTGCTTGGTGTGGCCATCCTCGTCATACAAAAGGACTATTCCCTGTTGCAATCCGTTGTCTACGCTTTCTCGACGGCCATCGGCTTCGGTCTGGCGCTGACGGTATTTGCTGGTATGCGCGAGCAGCTTGAATTGGTGAAGATTCCGAAAGGGATGCAAGGTATGGCTATTGTCATGCTTTCCGCCGGATTACTATCGTTGGCTTTCATGGGATTCTCTGGTGTCGATGGTGGCCTAAAGTTACTCTTCGGTATCGAATGATTTTCATGTCATAAATGATAGAGGGACGTAAGTTGTTATACGTCCCTCTATCAGTTTTTATGTGTGGCAGTTTGTTTACTGCTAGTAATTGAACTCGCCGAATTCAGACATGATGGTCAGGCTACGTGGCCCTTCTTCGATGTGACCGACAACCTGTGCATCGATGTTGAAACTCTTAGAAATGTCGATAACTTTCTTGGCCATCTCAGGACGAACGTAGATCTCCATGCGGTGCCCCATGTTAAATACCTGGTACATCTCGCGCCACTCGGTACCCGAGCACTCATGGATAGCGTGGAAGAGTGGTGGAACTGGGAACATATTGTCCTTTACAACGCGACAATCTTTACCGACAAAGTGTAGCACCTTGGTTTGGGCACCGCCGGTGCAGTGAACCATACCATGAATCATAGGACGTAGTTCATCGAGTAACATCTTTATCACAGGAGCGTAGGTACGGGTAGGAGAGAGCACCAACTGTCCGGCATTAATGGGAGAGCCATCAATGTTGTCAGTTAGATGGTATTTCCCGCTGTAAACGAGTTCGTCAGGTACTGCATGGTCGTAGCTCTCCGGATAGTTCTCTGCCAGATATTTAGCAAAGACATCGTGACGTGCTGATGTAAGGCCATTGGAGCCCATACCACCGTTGTATCGCTTCTCATACGTTGCTTGTCCCGTGCTCGACAAACCGACGATGACGTCTCCAGGACGGATGTTGGCATTGTCAATGACATCGGCGCGACGCATGCGGCAGGTCACCGTACTGTCGACGATTATGGTGCGCACGAGATCGCCTACGTCAGCCGTCTCGCCCCCCGTAGGCCATATGCCTATACCCATTTCGCGGAGCTCGGCCAGCAATTCGTCTGTTCCATTAATGATGGCCGAAATTACCTCGCCTGGGATGAGCATCTTATTACGGCCGATGGTACTGGATACTAAGATATTGTCGACGGCGCCTACACAGAGCAGATCGTCGGTGTTCATTACTATGGCGTCCTGCGCAATGCCCTTCCATACGGATAGATCGCCGGTATCCTTCCAATACATGTAGGCGAGAGCCGACTTGGTTCCTGCACCATCGGCATGCATTATGTTACAATAATCAGGGTCCCCTCCTAGGATATCGGGAATAATCTTGCAGAAGGCCTGTGGGAATATACCCTTGTCAATATTCTTTATTGCAGCGTGCACATCCTCCTTAGCTGCACTCACGCCTCTCAACATGTATCTGTTATCACTCATAATCTTAACTATATCTGTTGTTTATTTTTCTTTTCCATTCCAAAATTCCCAACTAGCGAAGGCTTGTAGTAGGAGCATTTCAAGTCCGTTCTTGACATCGGCACCGTATTCGGCACCACGTCGCATGAAGAGTGTCTGGTCGGGGTTATAGATGAGGTCGTAGAGAATGGTGTGACTGTCCATTGCCTCATAAGGCAGGTCTGGACACTCTTCTGTTTTCGGGAACATGCCTAAGGGTGTGCAGTTGACTATAACGTTATATTCTTTGATTACTTCAGGTGTGATGGTTTTGTACTGAATGGTTCCTGGACGTTCATATCGGCTTACGAAGATGGTCTCAAGTCCCAAGGACTTAAGACCGAAGTTGATTGCCTTTGAAGCACCGCCTGTGCCTAAAATCAACGCTTTCTTGTGCCATTTCTTGTCGAGCATTGGCTCGATGCTTTGCGTGAATCCAATGACGTCACTGTTGAACCCCTTTAACAGGGTCTTGTTGCCTTCTCGAGTCACACGGATAACGTTCACAGCGCCGATGGCTCTTGCCTCAGGACTGATGCTGTCAAGGAAATCAATGACCTTCTCTTTATAAGGTATTGTTACGTTGAGCCCCTTGAGGTTGGGATTTTTTGCAATAATCTCCGGCAACATATCAATCGATGCAATTTCAAAGTTCTCATACCTTGCATTAATACTCTCATCGGCAAACTTCTGATTGAAGTAGCTGATAGAGAAAGAATGCCCTAAAGGATAGCCAATTAGTCCATATTTGTCCATATCAGTAAACTATTTTGTTGCAAAATACATTGTGCATATACCAAAGGTGAGACGCCGGAAGAGAGCTTCTCGGAAACCAGCCCTTTTTAGAATTTCAACCATCTGTTCGCCTTGAGGGAAGGCTTCGATGGTTTTTGTCAGATAAGAATAGGCGCTAGTGTCTTTTGAGATGATACGACCGTAGATTGGCAGGACCGAATGCGAGTAGATGTGGAAAAACTGTTTCATTGGGAAACTGACAGGTGTTGTTAGCTCTACGATACTCAGGTGACCACCGGTTTTAAGCACTCGACACATCTCGCAGAGGCCCTTGTCCAAATCTGCAAAGTTACGTATACCAAAGGCTGCTGTAACGGCATCGAAGGTTTCATCTGAGTAACTTACGGAAAGACAGTCTTCCTTGGCAAAGGAGATGATGTCCTGTAACCCCTTTTGTGCCACCTTCTGTCGACCTATCTCCATCATACCCTCACTAATGTCAGCTCCGACAAGACGTTGTGGATGGAGCATCTCTGCCGAAAGGATGGCGAAGTCACCTGTGCCTGTGGCGATGTCGAGCATCGTTTGTGGATGAAAGGGTTCGAGTTGACGGATGGCCTTCTTGCGCCAGCTACGGTCGATATCCCACGAGAGACGATGGTTGAGCGTATCGTAGGTGGGCGCGATGTTGTTGAACATTTGCTCCACCTGCGTGGCTTTCTCACCATTGTTATAGGGCTTAATCGTCTCTTGTTGGTACATCTCAAGTCTTTTTATCTATTATTCAGCCAGACGCTGACGTTCTTTTCGATACGTGCAGCAATGTCTCCTGCTTCTGTCGCTTTATCAAACTTTTCGCCTACAATGTGTTCGTAGAGCTCAATGTAACGGTCACTAACGCTTTCAGCATATTCATCAGTAATCTCAGGCATTACTTGTCCGGGTTCATTCATGAAGTTGTGCTCGATGAGCCACTGACGCACGAATTCTTTCGAGAGTTGACGCTGAGGTTCACCCTTGGCCAGTTTCTCTTCGTAGCCATCGGCATAGAAGTAACGGCTAGAGTCAGGGGTGTGAATCTCATCAATAAGATATACTTTACCATCGCGCTTTCCGAACTCATACTTGGTGTCGACAAGAATAAGTCCACGTTTTGCAGCAATCTCCTGTCCACGGGCGAAAATCTTGCGGGTGTAGTCCTCCATCACAGCGTAGTCCTCTGCTGAAACGATACCTTGGGCGATAATTTCTTCTTTCGAGATATTCATATCGTGCCCTTCATCAGCTTTTGTTGTTGGAGTGATGATGGGTTCTGGGAAACGTTCATTCTCCTTCATTCCGTCGGGCAGTTTTACGCCGCACAGCTCGCGACAACCGTTCTTGTATTCGCGCCAAGCCGAACCGGTAAGGATGCTGCGGATGATCATCTCAACACGGAAACCCTCGCACTTCAGACCAACGGTTACCATAGGATCGGGGGTAGCCAGCTTCCAGTTGGGGCAGATGTCGGCAGTGGCATCGAGGAACTTAGCGGCAATCTGGTTGAGCACCTGTCCCTTGAAGGGGATACCCTTGGGCAGTACTACATCGAATGCTGAGATACGATCGGTGGCTACCATCACCATCAAGTCGTCGTTAATGTTGTAAACATCACGAACCTTGCCGTGATAAACGTTTTTCTGTCCATCAAAATGGAAATCAGTCTTTGTTAATGCTTTCATTGCTTATATTTTTTTCTTTGTCGAATTCTTCGTATGCGTTGACGATACGGGTCACCAGTTTGTGACGTACGATATCTTTGCCTGTTAGGTTGACCACACCGATACCTTCAACATTGTTTAATATATGAAGTGCTTCGATAAGTCCGCTCTTCTGAGAGTGGGGTAGGTCGATCTGAGTCATATCACCTGTGATGATCATTTTCGTGTTCCAACCCATGCGGGTAAGAAACATACGAATTTGTGCTGGTGTCGTATTCTGGGCTTCATCAAGGATTACAACGGCATCGCTCAGCGTACGGCCACGCATAAAGGCGAGTGGTGCTATCTGGATAACGTGCTTTTCCATCATGTCCTGCAGCTTCACTTGTGGCAGCATGTCTTCAAGTGCATCGTAAAGCGGCTGGAGGTATGGGTCGATCTTATCTTTCATATCGCCTGGTAGGAATCCCAGTTTTTCTCCCGCCTCTACGGCAGGACGTGAGAGGATAATCTTCTTGGCCGTCTTCTCCTTAAGTGCCTTCACGGCTAGGGCGATTGATAGGTAGGTTTTTCCTGTTCCTGCGGGGCCTACAGCAAACACCATATCGTTTTTCTCATAGGCTTCTATCAGCAGTTGTTGATTCTCGCTGCGTGGCTTAATAGGACGTCCAGACATGGAGTAACAGATTACACCATCGGGGATGTCATCCTTTGTTCTATGGCCTTTGATGATATCTAGGATATCTTCTTCTTTTAAGGCGTTGAAGCGGAGGACGTGACTGCGCATCTTTTCAACACTCTCCTCGAAGGCAGCCATCTGTTCAGCATCGCCTAGCACGCGAATCACGTTATCGCGGGCTACAATGCGCAGCTTCGGATACAACGATCGTATCATCTGCAGATGCACATTACCGACTCCGTAGAAGACTACTGGGTCAATATCCTCTAATACGATATGCTTCTCTATCAACTTGTGTACAAATTTTATTTTGCGTGCAAAATTACAAAAAAAGCCACAGATTACGCAGATTTCGATGAAAAAATTACTAACTTTGCACCCCAAATGAAGAAATTACCGAATAAACTGTCAAAAAAGACCTACTTGATGTGGTTTTTCGCTGTGGTGCTATTATTGGCTTGCATCCGCTGGGCTTTCCCGTCCATCGCTGGGTCACAAGAAGAGTATGTCGTTCTTCCGGCAGATGAAATTGCCTGTACCAAGGAAATACGTCATGCTCAAGGACAGTTCCGTAGAGACCAGATTCATCACCGCATACGTTCCGTTGCCAGCTATACAGAGTCCTTTCCTGATACCAATGCCGTACAATTGGTGGCTGCACAGAAATGGGGCGTGAGTCCAGTGCGTGACAGGGAGGATGCTGAGTCGAGGAAACGTGAATTGGTCTATATAGGACAGAGTCCTTACTATCATGTAGACAATCTATATTCCAGCATCCCATACCTGGTGCCTCGGGCTGCCGTTCTTCTTCAGGATATTGGGCAGGCTTTCTATGACAGTCTGTATGTGAAGGGCGTCCCTTTTCACAAACTGATTGTCACTAGTGTCTTGCGTTCTCAAGAGGATGTCGTGAAACTGCGTCGGCGGAATGGTAATGCTACAGAAAACTCATGTCACTTGTACGGTACAACCTTCGATATCTGCTATAACCGCTATAAGACGGTGGAAGATCCTGATGGTCCAGCGCGAAGGCTGGTGAGGAACGATACTCTGAAATGGGTGCTGTCTGAGGTGCTTCGTGATATGCGTGAAGAGGGCCGATGCTATATTAAGTACGAGGTGAAGCAAGGCTGTTTTCACATGACGGTTAGATAAACGAAAGAGGTTCGCAAGCGCGAACCTCTTGTTTCCTTAGAGCGGAATACGGGAATCGAACCCGCCTCCCAGGCTTGGGAAGCCCGTGCACTACCGATGTGCTAATTCCGCGAATCCTGATTCCAATGCTTTTCCCTTAGGAGCCGATACCCGGACTCGAACCGGGGACCTACGCATTACGAATGCGTTGCTCTACCAACTGAGCCATATCGGCGAACCCATTATTGTACACCCGCAGGGGCTCGAACCCTGGACACCCTGATTAAGAGTCAGGTGCTCTACCAACTGAGCTACGGGTGCATCATCATTTCAAAAATAAAGGAGGACCGCTTGCCTCCTCTTTTGTACACCCGCAGGGGCTCGAACCCTGGACACCCTGATTAAGAGTCAGGTGCTCTACCAACTGAGCTACGGGTGCATCATTTTTCTTTAGCGGGTGCAAAGGTACTCACTTTTCTTCATTCCACCAAACTTTTTCTGAGTTTTCTTTCGAAAAAAGTGCATTTTGTGTAGAAAAGACCATTTTAAACGGCCTTTTATGTTATTTATACACGGGTAGAATGAAATCCTTCGATGTTTTCGTACCTCCGTTTCATCATTCTTTTGTAGATGTTACGAAGCCACAGGTTGCTTGTCAGAATAAAACTGATACCTAAAACACACATAAAGATATAGGTAGCTCTCAGACCTATGGTCAAATAGCCTAAACCGAGGATAATACCTGGTACAAGCATAATGGCCATCTCGATGCCGATTTGTATGCCGTTCTCATAATTACCCTTACCTGTCACCTTCAATTGTAACGGTAGCGTTTGCTTGTTGTAGACGGCTAATTGGAAGATAATGAAGTGCATACAACCTCCCACGAGGAACATATAGGCAAAGAGCATCAGAATAGTAAATTTCCCCGTAAAGACGGCAGGTAACAGGATTATAAATGGTACAACAAGGACACAGCAATAGAACCAGAATTTCGCCTTGAGAAGTGAGAGGATATTCTCGCGCTGGGTCATCAACAGGTCAATGTAGTTGCCTTCCTGTCCCATGATCTTAATGAGTGTGGTCATACTGTATAGAGCGAAGCAATAGAGCAACCAGAAGTTGATCATCATCGGATTATCATAGATGGAAGTGTAGGCTATGATAGCAGAGAAGACGGATACCATTACAAGACTCATGATGCAACGTGACTTCATGGTCTTGTTCCGAAGGTTCGACTTCAGTTCAATCTTCAGGTATTCGCCCATGATGCCAAAGCGGTTAAACATCTTAAACTGCGAAACTTTCTTTAATGCTTTCTCTGTTTTCTTCGAAATTTCCTCATAGACATATTTGAACTGGAAATGGCGGTTGATAAAGAATACGCCCACTATGAGTAAAAGAATCAGCGGCAGCATCCACCAGGCTGTACCCGTCTGCTGAATTGTATCGAAGATTTTCTCGAAGGTTTTGGCTGAAGGCTTGAAAAGCAGGGGAGTATATGGTATCGCATAAAGTAGTACGGCGGGTACAAACCACAGGACATTCCTGTTGATGAGCGTACGGAAAAAGAGATATACTTGACTGTTGAGAATGATTAGCATAAGTGAGAGCACAAGCACGTAGATCGTGTCCCCAAAACCTCTAGAGAAGAAGAGAATGATGGAATAAGGTATAAACATTCCCAGCCACAGGAAATTGTAGCCGCTGAAATGTGACGACACCAGAAAACACTCCATCACACTATAACGGGAGATGGGTAGTAGTATATATGGTTTTGCCATCATGGCAGGTGTCGACTGGAAGATGAAACGCAACAGAAAATCAATCGGCAAGATGATGATCATTGCTGCAATCATCGTACCAGCTTCACCGTCGGCTGCATAGCCGATGATACCTCCGTAGAGGATAAGGTAGAATATAAACAAGGCGGCGAGGAAATAAACTACACCTTTTGCCCACTTGTTCTGTTCAAACACAGGACTGCGCTTTTCGCTGAGCTTAATGTGCTGACGTAGTATCTTGAATAACTCTAACTTGTTCATGATGTCTTATCTGAGGTCTATGATTTCTGCCTGGGGAAAGTCTTTTGCATTGAACTGGAACAAACCATCATTGAGCGAGGTGGATTTCAGACTGCTAATGAGTAATACAGACCATTTACCGTTCTGGTACATCTTTACGTGAGTAGGACGATAGCTTTGCTGGTCGACGATGATATACATCTCCTGAATCTTACGGTTCTTGTCTGTTGCCTTCAGATGTACTTCATAGGAGTTGTTGACTTTCTTTGAAGAGAGTTTGAAACCCTGCTTGTAAATGTTGATGAAATTATAAGGGTTGATGGCTTGCAATTCTGCCTCTGTAGGATTGCTGACATTTACCTCGTCGTTATTCTTCATATAGGTCCACTGGGTCTTGCCGTCAAACCACACGATAGCTTGCGGAGTGGATGCGTGGAACTTACGCCCCTTGATGGAAATGGAACCAGAAGTAGAGCCATATTGTTTACTGATCATCTGGAAATTGGCCTGTACACCATTAGGGTTACTAACCGTGGCAGCCGCCTTGTCGAGAATGCTTTTTGCACTCTCTGCTTGTACTCCCACACAGAGTAAAAGCATCATGGTAATAAAACCTATCTTTTTCATCTTAAATTATTTAAGAGATTATTTAAACTCGTTTCATCTTGTATCATCACCTCGCGGGGTTTAGAACCCATAGCAGCTCCCACGACACCAGCTCTTTCTAATTGATCCATCAGTCGTCCAGCACGATTGTATCCGATGGCGAACTTACGTTGGATAAGCGATGTCGAACCACTCTGGTTAATGACAATCAGACGGGCTGCATCCTCAAACAATGGGTCAAGATGTTGCATATCGACGTCCTTCTCACTGCCATCACCCATATCGGCTTCGGGCATATCGGGCTCTGGCAATTCAAACGGCATATTGTAACTCTGCTGGTCTGAGATATACTCGTTGATACGCTCAACTTCTGGCGTGTCTACGAAAGCGCATTGTACACGTTCTGGTTCTGACCCTCCTACCAATGCCAACATATCGCCGCGACCTATCAACTGCTGAGCGCCTGTGCGGTCGAGAATGGTCTTCGAGTCAATACCTGCACTAACCTTGAAGGCTATTCTGCTGGGGAAGTTAGCCTTGATGGTACCGGTGATAATGTTTGTGGTAGGACGCTGGGTGGCAATAATCATGTGGATTCCCACTGCACGGGCCAGCTGTGCAATACGTGCGATAGGCAGTTCTACCTCCTTACCAGCGGTCATAATCAGATCGCCAAACTCATCGATGACGACTACGATATAGGGGAGGAAACGATGACCGTTGTTGGGATTTAACTGGCGAGCAATAAACTTCTGGTTATACTCCTTGATATTATGAGCACGGGCTATTTTCAACAGGTCATAGCGCGAATCCATCTCCTTACAGAGCGAGTTCAGCGTACGAACCACCTTGGTGACGTCAGTGATAATCGGATCGGCATCATCATCGGGAACTTTGGCTAGGAAGTGGTTGGCTATAGGCTCATAAAAACTGAATTCCACCTTCTTCGGGTCAACGAGCACGATCTTTAATTCTGCGGGGTGTTTCTTATATAATAAAGAGGTGATGATAGCATTCAGACCGACGGATTTACCTTGACCTGTAGCACCTGCCACGAGCAGATGTGGCGCTTTGGCCAGGTCGAACATAAATACTTCGTTGGTAATCGTCTTACCAATGGCGCAGGGCAGTTCCATCTTCGACTCTTGAAACTTTTTAGAGTTCAGTATTGATTCCATCGACACCGTCGAGGGTTTGGCATTTGGCACCTCAATACCTACCGTTCCCTTACCAGGCATAGGGGCGATGATACGGATACCGAGTGCAGAAAGTGTCAACGCAATATCGTCTTCAAGCGAACGGACGCGTTGGATGCGAACGCCTTGGGCCAGTGTAATTTCGTATAGAGTAATCGTTGGACCAACAGTAGCCTTGATACTTGAGATTTCTACACCGAAGCTACGCAATACATCAACAATACGATTCTTGTTGGCTGTCTGTTCGACCATATCAATATATGGCTTACCGTCATTATCGTATTTCTTCAATAGGTCAAGTGTCGGGTAGTGGTAGTTCTCCAAGTCGCGCTTGGGGTCATAGGGCTCCAGATTATCGGTGGATTCGGCCAGAGTTTTGCCGTTGGCTGTTTCTTGGTCACCTTCTGCAACCTTAACCTCAAAGCCTGTTTCTGAAGTTCCCTTCCTCTCGACAGGTTTCTTCGGCTTCTCAGGCTCGATAGGATCATCCTGTTCATAGCCTGTATCTTCAATGATATTCTTTCCGTCTTCCCCAAACAATACGGTCTGAGGAGCGGGATTGTCAAACACCTGTTTCTCTTCTTCCTCGTCCTGATTGTCAGGTTCTTCAGAACTTCCTATGGTAACCTTGAATTTTACCTTATTGATAAACTTGGTCGGGTTCAGGATCTTTTGAATAAAAAAAAGCGTCTCAGCACTCAGATAGGTGAGGAATGCAAGTGCCGTGAGAATCAGCAGAATAGTCAAGCCAGGGGTACCTACCAGGTTCTCTATCCACTGACATATATATATACCGTGATCACCGCCGGGATTGTAGCATGCATCGATGAAGAAAGGCGACAGGAACTTGGCAAATGTGACGGAACCCCAAATCATTAGCACCATCATCGCCATAAACCATTTCAATAGATTTACGCGATAGGCTTTGACCAAATGCACACCCAACAAGATCAAGAAAGCCGGTATCATGAAGGCTGATAATCCGAAACAACGTTTGATGAAATACCAACCCGTATAGGCCCCAAGTTTCCCGCAGGTGTTAGCAAAGGTGATGTTCTGATCCATCAGTTCTCCAGAACGGGCATCTTCTATCATACTCTGGTCTTCATCACCTGTTGAAAGGTAGGACACAAAAGATACACCGAAATAGATGGCTACACCTACGATGATTAATCCCAAGAAGATCCAAATGATCTCATTGTTGAATATGTGTTTTAAGCCCAACACATCCATGAAACCGGAGGCGGGCTTTTCTCTTGTTACTTTCTTCTTTTTTGCCATAATTGGTCTGTAATTCTCAATTTTCGTGCAAAAGTAGCGGAAAAATCCCATATTTCATCATATTTTACTGTTTTTTTTGTAATTTTGCACCTTGATAATGAAAAAGATCATCTATAATCGGTTCGAAAAGAAGTGGATTGCTGATTTGCCAAGGGTCACTTACGAAGATAAGATTATCGTCATTGTGTCTCCAGAACAGACTGAGTCAGCCGTTGACTATCTACTCTCGATGCCTATTTTAGGCGTCGATACAGAAACACGGCCTGCATTCTCCAAAAAACAGCAATTTAAGTGTTCGCTCCTTCAAGTGGCCACTCATCATAACTGTTTTCTTTTCCGCCTGAACTATACTGGGATGACGCCTGCCATTATCCGTCTGCTGGAAGATACGATAGTCCCGAAGATAGGACTCTCTTGGCATGATGATATCAACAGCCTTCGCCATCTGGCAGAGTTTAAGCCTGGTCGTTTCATCGATCTTCAAGACCACATGAAGGAGATAGGTGTAGAAGATATGAGTCTGGTGAAGCTTTATGCGAATCTCTTTAGCGAACGTATTAGCAAGACCGAACGTCTTTCCAATTGGGAACGTGACGTCTTGAAACCTGCCCAGCAGGTGTATGCCGCAATCGATGCATGGGCTTGTATCAGGCTTTATGAAGAGTTGATGCGACTGAAAGAGACTGGCGACTATATCCTGCGTGATGCGCAGACAGAACTTGAAGTAGAAGAGGAATTCGAGTTATATGAAAAACTTGCAGCTGAAAAAAGGTAAGGAGGAAAGCCTGTTACGTTTCCATCCATGGGTCTTTTCGGGCGCCATCCAACAGATCGATGGTCCGGTGGAAGAAGGTGAAGTAGTGCGCGTGACAGACAATCGGGGCGGTTTCTTGGCTGTTGGACACTATCAGGCCGGTTCTATTGCTGTTCGTGTTCTCTCCTTCCGTGAGGTTGAGATTGACGATGCTTTCTGGTACGCTCGCCTGGAGTCGGCCCTGAAAATGCGCGTTTCCATCGGTATTGCCGATAATCCGGATAACAATACCTATCGTTTGGTACATGGTGAAGGTGACCATCTGCCTGGACTGATTATTGATATATATGGTAAGACAGCTGTCATGCAGGCCCATAGCATCGGTATGCACCTCAGTCGTGTTCAGATTGCCGAACAACTGGTGAAGGTGATGGGCAGTCGTATAGAGAATGTCTATTATAAGAGTGAGACCACCCTGCCTTTCCTTGATGATATGGAGAATGGCTTTATCTATGGAGG
>Ga0326513_10000928_pt1 | contig 24309 bp, 16 predicted proteins | sample 2_2465_0518_D_FD_203654 | JGI IMG/M metagenome (GOLD analysis project Ga0326513, IMG submission 203654) | Bovine rumen microbial communities from UC Davis, California, United States - 2_2465_0518 | ecosystem: Host-associated > Mammals > Digestive system > Stomach > Rumen | place: USA... | reverse complement strand
ATCCTTAGGAAACACTCCTGTTTTGGATTCACCGCAAAGAGGACAGACTTCAACACAGAGTTTTTCATGAGCGGTGATATTCATTTCAACGACCGCGTCAATGACGTTGCGCGTTTCCTTAACGCAAGCCTTTGCCGCGCACTTATCCCGATAAGGACAGGAGGTACAGTCTGCGTGCATATGCTGCTTGACTTCATCAGGCTTGGAAAGAACAGCGAGATGCGTTCCTTGATGCCCTTTTTGTCCGCCGCGCTTCTTACCGCTTTTTTCGCGCAGACTTTTGGGTACTTTCTTAAAGCCATCAGATGACGGCGGTTTGGAGCTGTTGCCGGAGTTTTTGTTAAGCTGCTCACGCAGTTCTTTTATTGTTGCGTTGAGTTCATCAATGGTTTTGCTCAATGAATCGACCTGCTCAATTAAAGTGTTGTTTTGCTCTAACAGCATTTGATTTTGCTTCATCAAAGACTCGATAAACTCTTGTGTAACCGGCATTTGCTCCACCGCCTTTCGTTACTGATATTATACCAGAATTAACGAAATTTGGCTATACTATCGCATTTTTGCAGTTGTGAATTTTGACGAACCCGATTTTTAAGAAACGTTTTTAGAGTCTCTGGAGAGCATAGCGTATGACAAATTTATACTTTTTTCATTCGTAAGCCCGCTATTCGATACTTCAAAATTTCTTTTGTGCAGGTATACAAATTTTTATCGTTCTGAATAGTTACAAACTAATTAGGATGATGACAAATGCATGCCTGCGAAATAACTGCCGCGATCACAGCGGCCGCCAACACTATAGCCTGCCGATTAGATGATGACGAGCTTGCTTTATGGTCGTCTGTTCTTGTACAGCTCGGCGACACGCTCGCTATAATCGGCGCGCAAAGAGCGTTATGCAACCGCAATTGCTCCGAACCGACCTCTAATATAGTCTGATATCACATTGCTTCTATCGCTGAAACTACGGGAGCGATTATTTGCTTTTTACGGCTTACCACACCTTTGAGAATAACGCTTTCATCCGAGCACTCCGCCGAAAAAGCATTGGACACGATATCCTTTGCGTTCTTTCCGACAAACAGCAGCTCTGTTGACTCTTCGATGATGTTTGTCAGCATCATCAGCAGCATATCAACCTCAGCCTGCTTTACATACTCACGAATGAACGGCAACATTCTGCTGCGAACCTTGACAAGCTCCTCTCCGCTGACCGACGTTACCTGCGACACCGTAAAGGTATAGTGATTCGCCTTAAACGACTTGCAGTCAATATGGAAGATCTCGTCGGCTGTTTTATTTGAAAGGCATGAGCCTGCGTTGAACATTTCCGTGGCGTGCTCCTCGATGTTTATTCCCGCGATTTCCGCTAACTCTCGCGCTGTGCGCTCATCAACGGGAGTGCAGGTGGGAGAACGGAACATCAAAGTATCGGAAATAATTGCCGAACATAGCAAACCGGCGATTTGCGGAGTAATATCAACTCCCTGCTCCCTGTACATCTGCGCGATAATGGTTGACGTACAACCGAGAGGCTGGTTGCGGAAGTAGATGGGGTTCATTGTTTCCACGGAATCGATTCGGTGATGGTCGATAATCTCGATTACCTCTGCCGAGCGTATTCCGTCCGCAGCCTGTCCCTTTTCGTTATGGTCAACAAGAATAACCTTCTGACGGCCGACGGTCAGCAGGTTACGCTGAGATACCATTCCAAGATAGCACCCATCTCTGTCCACAACCGGGAAATATCTGATTTTTACCTTAGCAACCGCCTCTTTAACGTCGGATACCAAATCGTCATCGGAGAAGCTGATAATTCCCTCTGTTTTCATGATATGCCGAACGGGAACCGCCTGGTTGATAAGCTTTGCTATAGTGTAAGAATCAAGAGGAGAGACTATCACTGTACAGCCTTCTTCTTCGGCGCTGCGGAGCACATGCGGCGAAACCTCCGCGCCAAGGCTTATTACAATACAGCTAACCTTCAAATCAATTGCGCATAGCTGAGCCTCTACGCGGTTTCCGAGAATTACAAGGTCGTTCTCCTTAATGTGCGTCCCCATCATTTCGGGACTTCCCGAGGCAACGCTGACCTTACCCTTGGAAAACCGTTCATTTCCGTCGCCTACCAAAATCTCACCCTGAAGCGTAAGTGCGATGTTGCGGTATGTAGCGGCAGATTTGGACAGAGCGCACGCGTCCTGATCCTCCATATAGAACTGAGCTTCGTCGCCGATAGTGACAATTCCCTCAACCTTGTTTGATGGAGTAAGAATAGGAACAGAGCGAATGCTTTGGTTTTTCATATGCTCCCATGCCTGCCTAAGCGAAAAATCGCCGTCAATTCCCTTGATTCTGCGGAAGTAAACATGGCGGAGCTTTGGCTCGAGAGATGTAATGAGCTTGGGTTGCTTTGCCGAGAAGCGGTCAAGCACAAACTGTGTTTCGTTGTTTATTTCTCCGGCGCGGCAGGCAAGATAGCTTTCTCCCGTCACGCGGCGTTTTAATTCGGCGTAGCATATGGCGGAACAGATTGAGTCTGTGTCGGGGTTTTTATGTCCGATAACCAAAGTCGTTTGCATAATACTCCTCCTGACGTAACACGGCATTTTTCAATCAGGGCGAAATCCTTATTATATCTGCAAAATCATAAAAGGCGACACTCCAAAACATCGCCCCGAATTGCCGTGAATTATTTTGTAATCGATTTCACTAATTATAATATATCACACCGCCATAGCTTTTTCAATTCACGCCTGTATAGAATTTTATTGTATTATTTTGTTAATTTCAACGAATTAGAAAGACCTAACATATTGGGGCTGACCGATTGGCCGGCCCCTTTATTCTTCACTGTTCACTTTTGAAATAAACCAAATGCGCGATTGACGGTATTGTTTTTTTCTGTCCCACGGAGGTAACACTGAGCAGCGCGCCCGTTGCCATGAACAATATGTTTTTATATTTACCGTCTCTGAGGCCGTTGAGAATCTCCGAGCACAGCACAGACGCGCAGCAGCCGCAGCCCGAGCCGCCCGCGTGAACGTCCTGACTTGTTCGGTCAAAAATCATCATTCCGCAGTCTCTGTGCCTGTTTTTCAGGAACACGCCCTCGTTTTTGAGCAGCTCATAAAACGCCTTGCTGCCCACCGCCCCGAGATCTCCGGTAAATATCATATCGTAATCTTCCGGCGAGGTCTGAGTGTCACGGAAATAGCTTAGTATTGTTTCCGCTGCGGCAGGCGCCATTGCCGCCCCCATATTATTAACGTCGGTGACCTCAAGATCGGTTATTTTGCCGACGGACGCCGCCGCGACTCTTAGTTTTGACTTTGCTCTTGTCAGCAAGCAGCCTCCGGCGCCCGTGACCGTCCACTGAGCGGTCGGAGTGCGCACGCTGCCGTATTCCATCGGAAAACGGTACTGCCGCTCCGCTGAGCAGAAATGCGACGAGGTGGCGCACGCCGCTATGTTCGCCGCTCCCGATTCAACGAACACCGACGCCATAATCAGATTTTGCGCCATTGTTGAGCACGCCGCGTACTGTCCGAGATACGGAATACCGAGGTTTTTCAGTCCGAAGCTTGAGCCTATGCACTGATTGAGCAAATCGCCCGCAAAAACGCAGTCGATGTTCTCCATCTCGATTCCGCACTTGCCCGCGGCAATATTCAGCGCGCTGCGCTGCATCTTCGCCTCTGCCTCCTCGTAGGTTTCGCAGCCGTTATAGCTGTCAGAGATTGAACGGTCAAAGCCTTCTCCGAGCGGGCCTTCAAGCTCCTTTTTGCCGACTACCGAGGCATAACCTGCCACGGACGGCATATTTTGAAATCGCAAAGTAGCCCTTCCGATTTTTTCTATCATAAAATCACCCCGTTTTTAGTTTTCAAAATACGGGGTGATTTATTCATTTGTAAATTTTGACAAAAAAAGAGCGCTCCGTTTTGGAACGCTCTGTTATTAACCTGTTGTACTTGTAAGCGACGTATCTACGTTTTGCGTATCAGTGTTCGGGCTTTCGGTGCCCTCAACTACCGCCGTAGTGCTGTCCTGAGCCGAATCGTTGTTATTCTGATTCGTGTCGGTATCGTTTGTCTGATTGTCCGACGTGCCCGTATCTGCCGCCTCGGTCGTTGTTTGTACCGAGTAATCGCCTGCCGTTGAGTTGCCTACATCCTCAGCGCCGTCGTCTGTGCTTGCGTCGATGAAGTCAACCGCTCCGCCGTAATCATATGTTGAGGTGAAAAGCTCTTCCTCGTCAACCTTCTTGCCGTTTTTATAGTAGTCGCGCCATGCTCTGACCTTGTAGGTCTTGTCGCCGCGGCTTTCTACCTTGTTGCGGGTTTTGATCACGTCGTAGTTGGGGCTGTGATATCCCCAGAATGTGGCGTAAAGCGTTGTGCCGTCAACCTTGCACTCAAGGAACATCTGGTAGCCAGAGGTGTTCTGGAGCTTTAAGTCAAGGCGGGGATAGTCGATTGTCGCGTCAAGTCCCGTGGGAACATACGCGGAAGCGTACTGGTGACAGCTTCTTGAATCTATTGTCATATTGGCTCTGATCGCCGCGTTATAGATAGTTGAGCTTGCCTGGCAGATACCTCCGCCGACGCCCGTTGTGAACTTGCCCTCGGAGATCACGCCCGCGGGCTTGTAGCCGTTTTCGGTCTTGTTAGAGTCGCCTGTGCACTCGTTGAACGACCAGATCTCGTTTGGGTCGATGATCGAGCCGCTGCACGAATCAAGCGCGACCTTCATATTTGTTGTACCGTCGGTGGTGTTGTAGGAAATCGTTTTGTAGGTGGCGAGCTTTACGATGTTCTTCTTTAAGAAGTCCGTGCTCACCTCTGCCTTTGTGGTTTCGCCGCATGCCTCAATTGAGGAGTAGTTCTTGCCGCCGGCAAAGAATTCTATCAGCTTATTTTTGAGGTCGTTTCTGTCAACCTTGTAGCCCTCGATCGCGTCCTGATACTCAAATCTTTTGTCGGAATACGGATGGAACTTTGATACCCACGCGTTGACCGCGTCCTTATCGTTTTTGTCGCCGATATTCGTCACATTGTTCGAAATCGACTCGGCTGTGACCGTCGCGGTTACCTTGTATTCCTTTTTGTTATCAGTTTCAGACGTTGCGGTTGTCTGACCTTCGCTCTCAGCCTCAGCCTTTGCCTTTTCAAGCACCTTGTCAATGTCGTAGGTGTAGTTGAAGTTGTCCTGAGTCAGCTGAGTGGTTTCGCCGTTAACCTTTATATCGATTTTAACGGGTGTGATGAACTTTTTCTTGTTTTTTTCAAGAATCGCCTTTGCGTCCTTGAAGTTTTTGCCTGTAATATCTACTCCCGAAATCACTGTTCCGGGGAATGTAAACTCAACTGGAGTTTTCTTTTCAGGCTCTTTATTACCGCCGCCATTCATAAGACAGAAGCCTGCAACGCCGATTGCCGCCGCAACGACTACAGCTACGGAGATAATTGCGGCAACCTTGCCTTTGTTGCTCTTTTTGGCTCCGTACTTTCCGCCTTTTGAATATTCAGGCTGAAAAACAGCTCTGCCGCTTGAAATGTCAACATAGTTGTCTGAAGCAGCAGTGCCGTGATACTGACCTGTTTTCATAATCCACCCCTGAAATATGTCAAATTAAAATAATATTCTTATTCATGTTTATTTTACTATATAAATACAAAAAAATAAAGTGGCAAATCACAAATATTAACTCATTGTTTTTAATTATTTTTTGTGGAAAAATAATACTTGACAATTTTGCCCCAAATATGGTTATTATATGTTTTTGTAAAGTGAAATCCGTCAAAATCTGCCGCATATAAATAAAAATAGGCAAATTTTTTAAAATATCTGTTGAAAAAGATTTCAGATTCCTTATAATAGTATATAGTATATTTATTAAAATGACAGCAGTATGGATTAAAACTGATTATTAAGTGAAAAGAAAAGAGGCTTTGATTATGAATATATTAATATTCTCTGCGTCAACGGGCGGAGGTCACAAGCGTGCCGCAGCCGCGCTTGAAGAAAAAATCAAAGAGGTCAACCCCGAGTCAACCGTCAATGTTGTAGACGGACTTCGCTCAATCGGAAAGGTATATGACAAGACCGTGTGCAAGGGCTACTACATCATGGCGACCAAAACGCCAAAGGTGTACGGTAAGTTCTACAAGATCACCGACCAGAAAAACAAGTTTTACAAGACGGTAATGAAGTCAAACTCGATGATGGCGAAAAAGCTGCTTGAAACGATTGAGGAATATAACCCCGACGTTCTGATCATGTGCCATCCGTTTATTTCCGCGATGGTATCAAAGCTCAAGAAAAAGGGAAAAATCACGATCAAGGCAATCAGCCTTATCACCGACTACGACAGTCACCGCACCTATATATCGCCGAACATCGACGCGTATGTGCTTGCCGAGCCGCAGATGGCAAAAAAGCTTCACGAGGAATACGGCGTTGACGAGTCAAAAATCTATCCGCTGGGAATCCCGACCTTTGATAAGTTTACGGAGCCCGGCAAAAAGGAAGAAATCTGCGCGCGCGAGGGATTGGACCCCAACAAAACCACCGTACTGCTTATGGCGGGTTCGTTCGGCGTAACGGGCGTATTAAGATTTTACGAGCAGCTTGCAAAGGCTGATTCCGATTTACAGCTCATTGTAATTACGGGCAAAAACGAAAAGCTTTACGAGAAGCTGCAAAAGCACATTGCGGAGCTTGGCACAAGCGACAGAACAAAGCTTTTGTTCTTTGTTGACAACGTTGAGGACTACATGCACGTTTCCAACCTGATTGTAACAAAGCCCGGCGGACTTACCGTAACCGAAAGTCTTGCCTGCCACCTGCCGATGGCAATTTACAGCGCGTTCCCCGGCCAGGAGCTTGAAAACGTAAAATTCCTGATTTCGCAGAATGCCGCGATATTTATTGACAAGGAGCTGGGCGCTCAGCAGATTCTCGGACTGCTCCATTCTCCAAACAGACTGAAAGAAATGAAAGAAAACTGCGAAAAGCTCGCACGCCCGCAGGCAGCCGAGGACATCTACAAGCTCGCTGCGGAGCTTACTAAAAATTAACGGAGTACAAAAATGAAACTAAAAGCTTTGCCTATTGCCGCGCTTTTGGCACTTACATTAACGCTGACCTCCTGCGGAGATCCCGGAAAGTTTTCCGACAGCGAGATCATCTCAAAGGAACAGAAGCGCGATACGGACACAGCGGTGACATATAACTACGCGGACGGCGCATCAGAGCCGCCCAAAAGCTACAACAGCTACACAAACGCTGTTGAAAGCCTGAGCTTTAATATGCTGCGCAAAAAATTCAGTCAGCAGAACGGCGAGTCGTTTGTATTCTCACCCTCGTCAACGGCTCTGCAGCTATCTCTTTTGGCAAACGGAGCGTCAGCGGATTTGCGCAAGGAGATTCTTCTGAGCTTTGAAAACCTGACGACCGAGGAGATCAACCAGAGCGCGTCTTACTTCAAGAGCCGCATGGATGAAGTCGGACTTCCAAAGAAAAACGAACGCGAAAGCGATTTTGATCCTCTGTCGGCAGAGCACGCGAGCCTGTTTGAGAACCTGTTTATCAATAGCGGCAACGAGCTGACCTCAGCGTTCTTTAAAACAAACGCAGATTTTTACGGCTTCAATATTATACGCTCGGATTTTTCAAACAATGACTTTGCGCAGAAACAGAAAAATCTGTTTGCCGAATATGTTCCGAACGCAGCTGTCGGCGCGGATAAAAAAAGCTCGATGTACAGCGTTTCGGCTGTGAGCGTGTCCGATTCGTGGCTCGTCCCCTACTCCCGCGAAAATATCAAGGACGGAGAGTTCAACGGAGCCGACGGAAAGAAAAAAACAAGCTTTATGACCTCTGACGAAAATTATTTGAGCACCGAAAAGGCTGAGGCGGTCATGAAGTACACCTCAAAAAATCCTCTGAAACTGCTTGTGATCATGCCAAAGGGCAAACCCACGCTTGAGGATTATTTGAAGCTGTTTGACGTAGCCGAGTACAACTCACTGCTAAACAGCATGAACATAAAGAACAACGTCAAAGCGGAGCTTCCGCAGTTTTCGGTTGATTCGGGCAGCGAGGCAAAACCGCTTTCGGGAATTTTGAGCACCTGCGGATTCAGCACGCTGTTTTCAAAGGACGCCAAATTCAAAACCATGAACATTGCCAACAAGCTAAAGCTCGATGAAATGTACGAGCTTGAACCGTCGGTCACGATTTCTTCAAACGGAATACTAAACGGCGCGTCGGAAAAAACCGCCGATATTTCCGCGCTGAAATCCGGCGGCGGAGACACAAAGCTGAACAGCAACAAAACGCTGCGCTTTGATAAGCCGTTCATATTTATGTTGGTTGACAACGAGTCAAATATTCCCGTTTACGCGGGCGTTTATCAAAAATGATTAACAGAGCGTTATTACCTAAAAAATGTCATTTCGACCAAGCGAAGCTCGCGGAGAAATCCCCTTGATATAGAAGTCTGTTTCCTTTTTGGGGGATTCCTCGACTACGCTCGGAATGACATGGTATTTTTAGGCTTAATGCGACAGCCCTCTATTTTTTAATCAGGCAATAGAAAAGATGTCATCCTGAGTGTTGCTCGGAATGACATCTTTTTTTCTATCTTCAATATTCCGCGTCGGTCAGGCGGATCGCAACGGCTGTAATATCGTCGTCGCGGCAGTCCGCCCTGCGCCTTATCGCCTCCTCAACAACCGCGCGGGCAAGCTCCTGCGTGCTGCCCTCGTTCCAGCTGCGAATCAGCTTTTCAAGCCATTTGTCAGCACCTGTAACTACACCGTCAGACACCATAACCACCATATCTCCTGCGTTTAGTTTAACTGAATCTGTTTTGAAGCTAATGCCGTTTAGTATGCCCGCGGGCAGCGACGGCATTTCTTTTTTTATTACGCGGCCGCCCTTTTTGATATAGGTCACGGGCGCGCCCGCCTTCTTTAAATGAACCCTGCCGCTGTAAAGGTCAACTCCTGCCAAGTCGATGGTTGACAGACTTTCATCATCGCTCTTTATCATGAGCGCGGTATTCACGATTTGAAGCGCGCTTGAAGCGGTCAGCCCCGAGCGCAGCAGCCTGCCCATTACCGACACCGCCATGTTTCCGTCCACAGCAGCCCGTCCGCCCGTGCCCATGCCGTCGCAGATAAGAGCGTAGGTAGTACCGAAGCCGTCGTTGAAATAGTCGATGCAGTCGCCGCAAAGCTTGCCGGAGTTGGCAATGTGCTGGTCGCTGCCTATTTCAACATCGTACAGCGGCATTTCGCACAGCGCGGCGCGGATTCTGCTTCCTGCGCGGCTTAACACCGGCAAATCGAACCGCTTGCCGCAGCATTTGCTGACCTCGCGCATAAGCAGTCCCTTTGGGATACGCTCCTCGGTTTCCGAAAATTCAAGCTCAACGTTGACGCGTCCGCTGTCGTTGATAAGGCAGATACATTCCTCGGCAGGAAATCCCGCCGCCGCGAGCGCCGCAGAAATCCGTTCCGCGCCGTCATTGTCGCAGCGCATTGTTGAGCGGAATTCCTCGGATAAGTCGCTGAGGATATCGCTCACTCCCGAAAACTGCCCCGCTACCGCGCTTCTGATTTCAGCTACCCTGCGCGCCGCTTCCTGAGCCGCAAGCAGATTGCGGTAGTTTACGTTCATGCTGTCCGCGATTTCGCCCTTTTTGCAGCACGCCTTCACAAAGGTTTTTTCAACGTCCGCGTCGCTGATCACTGACTGCTGCCTGAGAGGTTCCTCAAGCCTGAAAAAGTCGTCGCGGGTCACTCCGCGCTCGTGCTCGTAGCAGTACATCCTCATTCCGCAGCCGCTGCAAACCTCTGAGGCGACGTTTTCGCACACCTTGTCAAAGGACGGTGAGTACATTTCGCCGAGCTTTTCCGATACGTTGCGGACGTCGCGCCTAACCTCGGAGATCGCCTTTGACGCAAAATCGAGCCGCATTACGATATTCCTGCGCAGAGTTTCTCCGAGCGAAGCGCTTTCCTCGCGGCTGAAAACGGGAGTTATTATGTTGCTCAGTTCCTTTGGCAGAAGCAGGAACACCGCCGAACCGATTATGCTTTCAATCAGCGTGGCACCGAGCACATTTTGTCTGCCGAAAGCCAGGCTCATAAGCGAATTTGATACGGTGAACGCCGCCGCGCAGCCGATTTTCCCGAGCGGCGCGAACAGTCCCGACATAAGTCCGCCGAACGCAAAGCCGCCGCAGATAAAGCCGTTGTTTAAATCCGCAAGGCTGAACACCGCGCCCGTGGCTATTCCGCTGACCGAGCCGCCCCCTACTCCGCCGTAGCGCGAGCAAAGCAGAATTACCGTGATGGCTACAATCCGACCGAGAGAAACATCTTCTATGGCGATACCGACAAGCGACAGCATAAGCACGCAGGCGGTCATGACCATGCTCGCGCTCTCCTGCATTGAGCAGGCGGCAAGGCTGCGCCGTTCGTCGTACAGCCTGACCGCGGTCGCAAGGAAATAAGCGACAGCTCCGGAGAGCACTGCCTCGAGCATGCAGACCGTGAATGAGTCGATTCCGCCCAAGCCGCCGAACAGCAGCGCAAGTCCCGTTGAGAGCACCGCCGCGAACGCGGTTATCGGGGCAAAAAATCTGCTTTTTCGGATCCTGTCAAATTCTCCGAGCAGCCACCTTGCCGCGCCCACAGCCGCCACCGCCGCGATATAGCGGAAGCTGTCGGTTGGGATCATCAGCACATAGCCGAACGCGGCGCCCAACAGCGACGGCAAAACGTATTTGTCGGGGACAGCCGCCGCGAACGATACTCCGAACGGCGCGAGGTTCCCGAGCACCGCTCCGCGCGAAATCACCGCCCCCAAAGCCGCGTAGACGGCGGTTGTTACCGCCCTTTTTACAATTATATCCTGCGCGTTCGCCCTTGTGTGACGCGCGCGTCCGGTCGAGTGCATCATTTTCAACATCCTTACTGTTTTTGTTGACATAATTATAACCCACACAGCAAAATAGTTTTGTCATTCCTTGAATGAGCTTTTTAAGCTTGTTTTGCAAAATCAGCGTAAAGAAGCGCATAGCTAAAATAAATATATTGTATATTTTACGGTTTTGAATTATAATGTATATATCAAGCTGAAAGGATTTTTATTATGATTATCATGTCGGTTGACTTGGGAAAAGCAAGAACGGGAATTGCGGTTTGCGACAAATCCGAGTTTTTAGCCTCACCCTACACGGTCATCTTTGAAAAATCTCCGAATAAATTGCCTGAAAAGGTTGCTCAGGCGGCTAAAGAGTGCAAGGCTGAGTTAATTGTGGTGGGCTTGCCGAAAAACATGGACGGCTCAGAGGGCGAAAGCGCTCAGAACGCAAGAGCCTTTGCTCAGAAAATCTCGGAGCTTACGGGAATTGATACGGTTATGCAGGACGAGCGCGGAACAACAATTACCGCGCATAATTATCTGAACACCACAAATACGCGCGGCAAAAAACGCAAAAATGTGGTGGACGAGGTTGCCGCTACAATCATTCTGCAGGATTACTTAGATAAGCGAAAAAGCGGCACTGCAACGTGAGTTTACACCCCTGCAACCGTCGGTTGCGGCTTTGTAAAGCGGAATGTATGGAACTTTTTACGGTTGCGTGATAGAATTATGTCATAACGAAGGAGGTTTTTGTATGAACATTGAAACAGCAAACAGACTTTTGCAGTATAGAAAAGAAAACAATCTCAGTCAGGAGGAGCTTGCCGAAAAAATAGGAGTGAGCAGGCAGGCGGTTTCAAAATGGGAGCGCGCAGAGGCGTCGCCCGATACAGATAATCTGATTCGCCTTGCGGAAATTTACGGGGTGAGCCTTGACGAAATGCTGACCGGCAAAAAGGCGGAGGCAACTGAGGAAGCTCCCGAAAGCGACAGTTCCGAGCCCGAGCAGGAATATGCCGAGCCTGATGAAAATACCACTTATAAAAGATATGACAAGGTTTCCTTTAAGCACGGAATACATGTTGACAGCAAAGACGGCGATTCGGTTCATATCTCATTTAAGGACGGTGTGAATGTCCGCCAGAAGGACGGCGACAGGGTACACGTTGGGATGGACGGAATACATGTTGACGAAAAGGGCAAAAACAGAGTTTATACAGATGAAAACGGACACGTTATGGTTGACGAAAATCTCAACAAGGAGCATCACTCAAGCCGCGCGCATAAATTCTTTAAAATGTTCCCGTTCTGGGCTGTGTCATTGATTGCGTTTTTGGCGTGGGGATTCAGCAACGAGTGCTACGGCTGGGGACTGAGCTGGATTTGCTTCCTTGCAATCCCGATTTATTACTCGCTTGTTGACGCTGTTTTCAAAAGAAACGCCTCGCACTTCGCCTACCCCGTTTTGGTTGCGGCAGTGTACATACTCTTCGGATATTTTAATATCTGCGGCGGCTGGCCGTTCGGCTGGGTAATATTCTTAACCGTTCCGATTTATTATTGGATCTGCAGCTTCTTTAAAGGAGAAGAAGAGCATAACGAATAAAAAAAGATGTCATTCCGACCAACGCGGAGGAATGACATCTTTTCTATTTGGCGCGACCGCAAGGGGCGCGCCTACAGTGTTTTTTATTTATCGAAAAGGGCGGTCATAAAGACCGCCCCTACGTTTTTGAGGATGCAAAACAGTTAATCGTTGTTTATATTGCACTCAAAGTTTGAATTAGATTACATATTCTCGCGAAATGCCGACATCCCCTGACTAACCGACATCAAGTACGCGACTTGAATTATGCCCAGTTGAGGGTGTCGCTGTATACGTTGATGTAGTCCTGAGCGGAACGCTCCCAGCTGTTGTCGCTCATCATTGCGCGCCACATGAGCTGGTGCCAGCCTTCGTTGTCCTGAATACCCCACAATGCGCGGCGTACAGCGTGCTGCATGTCGGCTGTGTAGTAGTTCTTGAAGGTGAAGCCGTTGCCGTAGTTGTCGGCTGAGTCGAATACTGAGTCCTTAAGACCGCCTACCTCACGAACTACGGGGATAGTGCCGTAGCGCAGAGCGATCATCTGTGAAAGGCCGCAGGGCTCCTGAGCGGAAGGCATCAGGAAGATATCTGCGCCTGAGTAAATCTTTCTTGCAAGCTCGGGTACGAAGCCGTGGCAGAAGATAAGTCTGCCCGGATACTTGGACTGCATGTAGTTGAAGAAGTCCTCATACTCCTTGTCGCCTGAACCGAGGATTACAAACTGCATGTTCTCGGTGTTCATGAGCTCTTCAAGTCCCATGCGAACAAGGTCAAGTCCCTTGTGGGATACAAGACGGGTTACCATTGCTACGATCGGAATACTCCAGTTGACCTCGAGGGTAAGTCTTTCCTGAAGTCTGCGCTTACACTCGCCCTTGCCGCTCATATCATCCTTGGTGTAGTTTGCATAGAGCTGGTAGTCGGTTGCGGGGTCGTAGCTTGCGAGGTCGATACCGTTCTTGATACCGCAGAGCTTGTAGTGACGGAGGTTGAGCTCGTCATGAAGTCCCCAGCTGTACCACGGGTCTTTGATTTCCGCCGCGTAGCTCGGAGATACGGTTGAAACACGGGTAGAGGTCTCAATTGCGCCCTTCATCATGTTGAGCTTGCCGTTCATCTCAAGGATTCCGCACTCGTTTGCGGGAATACCTACGCACTCGGTGTTAACTTCCCAGCCGTACTCACCCTGATACTGGATGTTGTGGATGGTGAACAGGCTCTTGATGTTGTAATACCAAGGTCTGTGCGAATAGAACAGATAGTAGTAAACGGGTACAAGAGCTGTCTGCCAGTCGTTGCAGTGGATGATGTCGGGATGGAAATCGATATAGGGCAGCATCTCGAGGATCGCGCGTGAGAAGAACGCGAATCTCTCAGCGTCGTCATAGTGACCGTAGAGTGTGCCGCGCTTGAAATAGTACTCGTTGTCGATGAAGTAGTAGGTGCAGTCGTTCCAGCGAGCCCAGAACAGTCCGCAGTACTGATGTCTCCATGCAACGGGAACAGTGAAGTTTGTGATGAAGTTCATCTGATTTTTGAGGTCCTGGGGAATTGTGCCGTAAAGCGGAACGACAATTCTGCAATCCTGGCCCTTTCTGCATAAGGTATGCGGAAGGCTGCCCGCAACATCGGCAAGACCGCCGCTGCCGCAGAATGGATTCGCTTCGGACGCGCAGTATAAAATTCTCATTGGTTATTCCTCCTAATTACAATTATACTTCTGATTTCTTTGCTATATAAATCGGATAAGAACCAAATCCCATCAGCGAACGTCCGTCCTTAATGGTAACATCCTTATCGATAATAACATAGTTAAGGTTTGTTTCCTTGCCGATTTTGGTGTCCTGCATTACGATGCAGTTTGAGAGCTTTGCGCCCTTGCCAACGTAAACGCCCTTTGAGATAACGCAGTTTTCAACCTCGCCGTCGATTACGCAGCCCTGAGCGATGATTGAGTTTTTAACTCTGCTTTCAAGACCGTAGCGTGATGGAGCGTCGTCTCTTACCTTAGTATAAATCGGACGCTTGGGATTAAACAGCTCGTCTCTTACTTCTCTCTTCATGAGGTCCATGTTGAAGTCGAAATATGAGTTGATTGAACTGATAATGCCTGTGTAGCCCTTGTTTTCAAAGGCACAAACCTTGTATTTGCCGACTGCCTGCTGCAAAATCTTCTTGATGTCAAGCTCGTTTAAGCTGAGAGCCTTGCGGATCTCCTCCATGAGAAGGCTCTTTTTGAGCAGAACGGAACCGTAGAAGTGATTAACTACCTCGTCGGGAACGTCGGGCTTTACAAACACCTGGGTAACCTTGCCGTCGTCGGCAACGTCAAGTGTAACGGGACGGTCGTAGCCTGCGGGTACAACGCCTTTTTTGTAGATAAGTGTAATGTCGGCGTCACTCTTTGAGTGATAATCGAACAGAGCGTTGTAGTCAAAGTTTGTTACAACGTTGCCGGGAGAAAGAAGGATGTATTCCTCGCGGCAGTGCTCGATGTAGCCGTGCATGTTGTAGATAGTTTCAACGTAGTTTGAGAAGGGCTTACCGTCGTAGGGTGTGAGCAGGGTAAGATTGCTTCTTCTCTTTGAAAGGTCATACGCGCTGCCTGAACCAACGTGGTCGGTCAGCGACAAAAAGTTGCTTTTTGCAACGATTCCGACATTGTTAATGCCTGAATTTGACATGTTTGAAAGCACAAAGTCAATGAGTCTGTACTTTCCGCCGATGGGTACGCTTGCGGTTGTGCGCGACGCGGCAAGCTCGGGAATTTTGTCATCAAGTGTGCCGGCAAAAATAAAGCCTAAAACATCATTACTTCTCACTTGCAGCCACCTCACTGTCTATCATTTCTTTTGCCTTAACAAAGGCGTTTTCGGGAATAACGGTGTTCTCGCCGATAACCGCGATGCCCCAGTTGTCCCTGTCGTCAACTTCCTCGGGCTTCTGACCTACCCTTGCGCCCTTCTTGATTACGGTGTTTTCGGCAACGATCGCGAATTTAACTACCGCGCCTTCCTCAATTACCGCGCCGGGCATGATGATCGATGAGTTAACGGTTGCACCCTTTCCTACGGTTACGCCCGAGAACAGGATCGAGAACTCGAGGTCGCCCTCAACGTTGCAGCCGTCCGCAACAAGCGAGTTCTGAATATTGGCGTCGGGTGACACATAGTGCGGAGGCATCATCGGGTTGCGTGAGTAAATGTTCTTGAGGTCAAGGGTAACGTTGGGATCGAGCAGATCCATGTTAGCCTCCCAGAGGCTGTCGATGGTTCCTACGTCCTTCCAGTAGCCCTCAAACGGATACGCGAACATTCTCTCGCCCGCGTTGAGCATTGCGGGGAGCACGTCCTTGCCGAAGTCGTGGCTTGAATTTTCAAGAGCGTCGTCCTCGGTCAGGTACTTTCTGAGCTCTTTCCAGCTGAAAATGTAGATACCCATTGACGCGTTTGTGCTCTTGGGATGCTCGGGCTTTTCGTCGAACTCGTAGATTTCGCCGTCCTCGTATGTATTGAGGATACCAAAGCGCGAAGCCTCCTCCATTGGAACGTCGATTACGGCGATCGTACACGCCGCGTTCTTTTCCTTGTGGTATTCGAGCATCTTGTTGTAGTCCATCTTGTAGATGTGGTCGCCCGAGAGAATTACAACATAATCGGGATCGTAACGCTCGATATAGTTAATGTTCTGGAAAATCGCGTTTGCAGTACCCGAGTACCAGTCTGCGCCCTGGATTGCCTGATAGGGGCTGAGACAGTTAACGCCTGAGTGCATTCCGTCAAGATCCCACGGCTGACCGTTTCCGATATACTCGTTAAGGATAAGCGGCTGATACTGTGTAAGGATTCCCACTGCTTCGATGCCGGAGTTTACACAGTTTGACAGCGGAAAATCAATGATTCTGTATTTTCCGCCAAAAGGTACGGCAGGCTTTGCCAGCTTTTTTGTAAGCACGCCAAGACGTGAGCCCTGACCGCCTGCAAGAAGCATAGCTACAACCTCCTGTTTTGGGAACATTTGCATGCAATAACCTCCTATTTTGAATTTGAATTTTATTTTCTTATTTATTGTAAAACGAATAATCGTTTTATTTGCGTTCTGTAGGGTACGGTCTTGACCGTACCGCGATTGAAATCATAAGGTTTGTTCACAGCTTTCGGTTCGGTCAAGACCGAACCCTACAAATCAACTCTGCTCAAATCAACTCTGCTCCGCTTCTTCAGCCAATCTCAGGTACATTACGCTCATTGGCGGGAGCGTAAGCGCTACGCCCTGATTACAGCCGTGGATCTTCATCGGCTCGGGTACTATGTGATGGCCGTTGCTGACTCCCGTGCCGCCGTAACGGACGTCGTCGGAGTTGAAGAACTCGTCGTATACGCCGTCCTTTGGAACGCCGATAAAGTAATTTTCGTGCTTTTCCGGTCTGAAATTGCAGACCGCGATTATTTCATTGCCCTCCTCGTCGCTTCTCTTGAACGCGATCACCGAGTTCGTGAAGTCGTCGTGGTGGATCCAGTCAAAGCCTTTCCAGATCGTGTCGCGCTCATAAAACGGCTTGGTTTCAATGTAGAGAGCGTTGAGCTCCTTGAAAAATGTGTGGAGCTTCTCGTTGTCCTCGGTAATATCCCAGTCGATCACCGTTTCCTCGTTCCACTCCTGTTTCTGACCGGACTCAATACCCATGAAAACAAGCTTTTTGCCGGGGTGGGCGTACATGTAGGTGATGAACGCGCGCAAATCAGCAAAGCCGTTTTTGTTTCCGCCCGGCATTCTGCTCAGCAGTGAGCCCTTGCCGCCCGACGCTTCGTCGTGCGAGAGCGGAAGCAGGAAGTGCTCCGAGAACGCGTAGAAAAAGCTGTAGGTCAGGTTGTCGTGATTGAACGGCCGCCACTTTGAATCGAGCGTCATATAGTGGAGCATATCATTCATCCAGCCCATATTCCATTTGTAGTCAAACCCGAGTCCGCCGTCCTCTATGCTGTGGGTGAGCTTAGGCCACGAGGTGACCTCCTCAACGCACATTATTGCGCCCTTGTGGTTTTCGTGAACTATGGTGTTGAGCTTCTTTACAAACTCGATCGCCTCAAGGTTCTCCTTGCCGCCCAGCTCGTTGGGGATCCACTCGCCGCGCTGTTTTGCGTAGTCGAGATAGAGCATTGACGAGAGCGCGCCGATGCGTATTCCGTCCGCATGGTATACCTCGAGCCAGAAGTTCGCGCTTGAAATCAAAAAGCTTACGATCTGCGGCTTGGAATAGTCGAACAGGCAGGTGTCCCACGACGGCCGCTCGCCCTTGCGCGGGTCCTCGTCCTCATACAGCGCCGTGCCGTCAAATTTTGCCAGTGCAAAGCTGTCCTTCGGGAAGTTTGAGGGCACCCAGTCGAGAATCAGTCCGATGTTCGCCTGGTGGAGCTTGTCTACAAAGTACATAAATTCCTTTGGCATGCCGTAGCGTGAGGTGGGCGCAAAGTAGCCCGTTGTCTGATAGCCCCAGCTTCCGCCGAAGGGGTGCTCCATTATGGGCATTAGCTGAACGTGGGTGTAGTGCATCTCCTGCATGTAGGGCACAAGCTCGTCCGCAAGCTGAGTGTAGGAGCAGTAGCTTCCGTCCTCGTTGCGCTTCCAGGTGCCCGCGTGAAGCTCATAGATGTTCACGGGAGCCTTGGTGAGGTCGGTTTTAGCTCTGCGATCGAGCCACTCGGAGTCGTGCCACTTATAGCCTTCGATGTCGTAAATCAGCGAGGCGTTGTCGGGACGCTTTTCGGCATAGAACGCGTAAGGATCGGATTTCAGGATTTTTTCGAACCACGGGGTCTCAATACAGTACTTATACAGCTCAAGCTGACCGATTCCCTCGATGAAAAGCTCCCAGATACCGTCGTCGTTGCGGTTTTTCATGTGATTGCTGTTTTTGTTCCAGTCGTTAAAATCGCCGACAACGGATACGCTCATGGCGTGCGGAGCCCAAACCCTGAACAGCACGCCTTGCTTATCTTTCCTCACAGCCTTGTGCGCGCCGAAGTATTCATATGCGCGCAGATTTTCGCCGTAGTTGAAAAGCTCTGCGGCAGTGCGCTTATCGTCAGGGCGGTAATCCATACGTTCAACTCCATTCAAATAAATATAGCAAGATGAGATATCTATATCTACTATATATCATACCAAAAATTTATGTGGATTTCAAGCAAATTCGAAAATTTCAGAACTAAAATTTAGTGTATTTTTTATAAAACATGAACAAAAAAGGCAGACATTAACAATAATTCCTCAACCCGTATTTTCTTTTTCGACATATTTCGAGCTTAATATTCCAATATCGAAAAAAGGGCTGTCCAAGTTGGACAGCCCAAAAAGCATCTTAACTTTTGATTTGTGACAATTAGCCGAGCTCCGCGAAGTACTTAATGGTTCTTACCATCTGGCTTGTGTAGGAGTTCTCGTTGTCGTACCAGGATACTACCTGAACCTCATAGAGGTCGTCAGCAACCTTGGAAACCATTGTCTGAGTAGCGTCGAAGAGTGAACCGTATCTCATGCCGATAACGTCGGAAGAAACGATGGGATCCTCGTTGTAGCCGAAGCTCTCTGAAGCAGCAGCCTTCATTGCAGCGTTGATGCCTTCAACAGTAACGTCTGTGCCCTTAACAACAGCTGTAAGGATTGTTGTTGAACCTGTGGGAACAGGTACACGCTGTGCAGAACCGATGAGCTTGCCGTCGAGCTCGGGAATTACAAGACCGATAGCCTTAGCTGCGCCTGTTGAGTTGGGAACGATGTTGGCAGCGCCGGCTCTTGCACGTCTGAGGTCGCCCTTTCTGTGAGGACCGTCAAGGATCATCTGATCGCCTGTGTAAGCGTGGATTGTGCTCATGATACCGCTCTGGATGGGAGCATACTTGTTGAGTGTGTCAGCCATGGGAGCAAGGCAGTTTGTTGTGCAGGAAGCAGCAGAGATGATCTTGTCGTCAGCTGTGAGAACGTTCTCGTTTACGCTGTAAACAATTGTGGGAAGGTCTTTGCCTGCGGGAGCAGAAATAACAACCTTCTTTGCGCCTGCGTCAATGTGAGCCTGGCTCTTAGCCTTTGAGCAGTAGAAGCCTGTGCACTCGAGAACAACGTCTACGCCGATCTCGCCCCAGGGAAGCTCTGCAGCGTTGGGCTTAGCATAAATTGTGATTTCCTTGCCGTCAACGATGATTGAGTTCTCGCCTGCCTCAACAGTGTGAAGGTTCTCGCCGATAGTACCGCAGTAGCCCTTCTGAGCTGTATCGTACTTGAGAAGGTTAGCAAGCATCTTGGGATCTGTAAGATCGTTGATAGCTACTACTTCGTAACCCTCAGCGCCGAACATCTGTCTGAAAGCCAGACGACCGATACGACCGAAGCCGTTAATTGCAACTTTTACTGACATAATAATATATCCTCCTAAAATTAAGATATTACTATTATATTACATTTTTGATTATACTTCAAGAGTTTGTCAAAAATTTAACGGGAATTTTTTAAATTTTTTCACACAAATTTAAATATTTAGGCGGTTTTGCCCGTCATTCTACCAAAGGTGACATTCATAATTCCGTTATGAAATTATTTTTTGTAAAAAGCTGTTATCTATCTTGACAAGCACTTGTTTTTATATTAAAATTAAATAGAATCCAATATTATGTGATTTTATACTACTTTTAATCATGTTCTTATAAAATCCCATTTTTTGAGATTTTCCTTTTTAATCAGACTCTTTTCAGAGCCGTTATATATAGATATTTTTTATTAATTAAATGGCAACTTGCCGTTCGACAATATAAAAAGTATTTACGAATTTATTTAACTTAAAATTGAATATCTAATTAACGGCACCTTGAAGGGTTCTGATTCTTAATTAGCTTTACTAAAAACAAAAAGAAATCGAACTAAAGGAGGTGTCAGGGAGATGGACATGCCAATTGTGATACTCCTTATTGCGGTTGCGCTTATTGCGGGCTCGGCATTCGGTATCTTTCTCGGAATCAGGATACGCAAGAACACTGCCGAAAAGGAAATAGGCAGCGCGGAGGACGAAGCAAAGCGTATTGTTGAGGACGCCATCAAAGCAGCCGAGGCTAAAAAGAAAGAGGTTGTTTTGGAGGGTAAAGAGGAAGTTCACAAGTTCCGCAACGAAAGCGAAAAGGAGATTGCTGACCGCAGACGAGAGGTTCAGCGGCAGGAGCGCCGTATTCAGCAGAAGGAAGAGTCCTTGGACAGAAAGCTCGACAATGTTGAGAAGAAAGAGGACAGAGTGCAGAAAAAGCTGAAGGACGCGGACGCAAAGCTTGAAGAGGTAGAAACACTCAAAAAGAGCCAGTTTGAAATGCTCGAGAAGATTTCGGGCTACACCGCTGAGCAGGCTAAGAACCATTTATTATCCCAGCTTGAAAACGAGCTTACTCATGAGAAATCCGTTAAAATCATGGAATATCAGGAGCAGCTTAAGGAAGAAGCAGACGAAAAAGCGAGAAATATTATTTCGCTTGCTATTCAAAGACTTGCCGCAGAGCAGGTTGCAGAGGCTACGATTTCAGTAGTACCTCTCCCCAATGACGAAATGAAGGGTCGTATTATCGGCCGCGAGGGAAGAAACATCAGAGCTATTGAAACGCTCACGGGCGTCGATTTGATTATTGACGACACTCCCGAGGCAATTACGCTTTCGTGCTTTGAGCCCGTTAGACGCGAGGTCGCGCGCCTTGCGCTTGAAAAGCTTATTGCCGACGGAAGAATCCACCCTGCCAGAATTGAGGAAACTATTGAGAAGTCACGCCGCGAGGTCGACGCAACAATCAAGCGCGACGGTGAAAGAGCGGTGCTTGACCTTGGAATCCACCACATTCATCCCGAGCTTGTTAAGCTTTTGGGACGCTTGCGCTACCGTACCAGCTACGGTCAGAATGTGCTCAATCACAGCATTGAGGTTGCCCAGCTTGCGGGCATGATGGCAAGTGAGCTCGGACTTGACCCGACGCTCGCAAAACGCGCAGGCTTGCTGCACGATATAGGTAAATCCATTGACCATGAGGTTGAGGGAACACATATTCAGATTGGCGTAGACCTTGCGCGCAAGTACAAGGAAAGCGACGCCGTAATCCACGCTATTCACGCGCACCACGGCGACGTTGAAGCCAAAACAATTGTTGCATGCCTTGTTCAGGCTGCGGACGCGCTTTCTGCCGCAAGACCCGGAGCAAGACGCGAAAACGTTGAAAATTACATCAAGCGCCTGCAGAAGCTCGAGGAGGTTGCCTCAGGCTTTAACGGCGTAGAGCGTACCTTTGCCATTCAGGCAGGCCGTGAGGTCAGGGTAATGGTTAAGCCCGAGGTCGTCAAGGACGAGCGCATGGTTCCGCTTGCAAGAGAAATCTGCAAGAAAATTGAGGAAGAGCTTGAGTATCCCGGACAGATCAAGGTCAATATTATCCGCGAGAGCCGCGCAGCCGACTACGCAAAATAAGATGTTCATCAAGAGCCGACAGTTTGTCGGCTCTTTTTTTGTGCTTTGTATAAATAAAACAAAAACACGGTTTTCTTTAAGCCACGGTTCGGTCAAGACCGAACCCTACATTCAACGTTGTCTGTAGTCAGAAATAAAACAAACATAAAACAGAGAATAACCGAGCCATACGTTGTTTCCATTGCCCTCGCAGCTTCCGACATTTCTATTCTGTCTCGCGAAACAAATAACGTTACCACCCTATCAAACGTTAAGTACGCGACCTAAAAAAGTCGCTTGGGAAGCGACCTTTTGAGGGAGGGATTGGGGTATAATGTAACCGTAAGATAAAAACAAACAAGATTTTTTAAATTACGGAGGTAACGTTATGAAACAGACAAAAGAAAAAATGAACAACATCACCGAGCTCGTATTCATCCTTGACAGAAGCGGCTCTATGGGCGGACTTGAATCAGATACAATAGGCGGCTTTAACTCAATGCTTAAAGACCAGAAAAAGCAGGAGGGCAAGGCTTTTGTTACAACGGTTCTGTTTGACCATGAAATCGAAACGCTGCACGACAGAGTACCGCTCAAAAAGGTAAAGCCAATGACAGACAAAGACTACACCGTCCGCGGATGCACCGCTCTGCTTGACGCTATAGGCGATACGATTAAGCATATCGCAAGTATCCATAAGTACGCGAGAAAAGAGGACGTGCCGGCGAATACCATGTTTGTTATTACTACGGACGGCATGGAGAACGCAAGCCGCAGATACAACAGCAGGGAAATCAAAAGGATGATTGAAAAGGAGAAAAAGAAGTACGGCTGGGAGTTTATCTTCATCGGCGCGAATATAGACGCGATCGAAACCGCCAAATCCTACGGAATTGACGAGGACAGAGCCGTTAATTACCACGCGGACTCAAAGGGCACAAATGTGGTTTATGAGGCGGTCAATGTGGCTGTGGGCAATATGAGGAGATGCGCTCCGCTTCAGCCGAGCTGGTGCAAGAAAATCAACGACGATTATAACGGAAGAAAGAGATAAAAAATGCCATTAATTTGCTCTAAATCGTAGAGGAGGCGCTTGCCGCCTCCCGGAAAATCAGCGCATAGCTTTCGGGTGACCGCAAGGGTCACCCCTACGATGGAAGAAAGAGAAAATCAAAAGATGTCATTCCGACCAACGCGGAGGAATCCCCCAAACAGGAAAACACAGGTTGTTGCATTGGGGGATCCTTCAACTAAATCACTACGCGATTTTGCCTTTGGCACCGCTCAGGATGACAATTTCAGGACCAGACGCAAAACAGCCCCGGAATAATCCGAGGCTGTTGTTTGTTAGTTTGCTTTTTTGGTTACGGGCTGTGTTTCTGCGGTTGTTGTCGCGTTTTTCTTTGCGTTTTTATCAACCGTCGCTGCCTGATCGTCCGAAACGCCTGTTTCATAGATGAAGTCCGCGAACGCCTTACGCTGTGCGCTCATGTCCGCGATCGCGATTACCGAACCCGCGTCGGTATTGTTGTCGTAATACCAGAGTCCCTCTTTCGGAACGTAGTTCTGAATCACCTTGTAGTTGAGGTATGTCAGAGAGTTACCAACAAGAGCGGTGATCTCATCCTTTTTGAGGTTTGTGGTAATCATGGGGCCGACCTGGTTAACGATTGAAATAATCTGGCCTAAGTCAGCGGTCTTAAAGCGGTTTACCATTGTTTCAAGCAGCTTGCGCTGACGTGAGGTTCTGTCCCAGTCGTCGCCGTCAAGTCCGATTTCGTTTCCGTCCTCGCCCTTGGTAAGACCTCTGTTACGGGCGTACCACAATGCTTCCTGACCGTTCAGGAGCACCTTGCCGGGTTTGTCGGTGATTTTTGCCTTTTCCTTGGTCTGACCGTTTTTGTACATCTGATAATTGATGTAGTCGATTTCGTCCTGAGTCACTTCCATCTCGATTCCGTTGAGGGTGTCGATGATGTTGATGAAGCTATCAAAGTTTACGATCGCGTATCGGTCGATCTTTACGCCGAAGTTAGCCTCGATCGTTTCAATCGAAAGCTTTGCGCCGCCGAGTGTGTAGGAAGCGTTGATCTTGTTGTTTCCGTGACCGGGAATGTAAACGTAGGTATCACGCTGGAACGATGTGAGCTTCAGCTTTTTGTGGGTGTTGTCAACGCTGAGCAAAATCATTGTGTCGGTTCTGCCGTACTTTTCGCCGTGGTTGTTGTCCTCGCCGAAAAGCATTACGTTGAGTACCTTTGAGTCCTGGAGCAGCTCGGAATCCGCGATCACATTGTCCGAATTTCCGTCT
>Ga0326513_10000927_pt1 | contig 24322 bp, 33 predicted proteins | sample 2_2465_0518_D_FD_203654 | JGI IMG/M metagenome (GOLD analysis project Ga0326513, IMG submission 203654) | Bovine rumen microbial communities from UC Davis, California, United States - 2_2465_0518 | ecosystem: Host-associated > Mammals > Digestive system > Stomach > Rumen | place: USA... | reverse complement strand
TGGTCATAGTGGCCGGCATAGTTATCACCAGCACGGACGGCATCATCGCCCTTTTCGGCTGCGCCCGCTTCTGGCAGTACCTGTTCAACTTCGCCTTCATCTGCCTGGTGACCCCGGCCTGCATCGCGGCCAGCGACCTCCCCAGGAGGATGCACCCGGAATACTATAAAACCATAAAATAATGATTTATAAGCTATTAGCAGGGGGCAACTTATGCCTCAGATGCTACCACTACATCAATGGCCGATGCGTCAAGGAACCGTGGCAGTGGTGCCTCATAACCAGGAGCAAATGACAGCGGCAAACGGATATAGGTTAGCTTCAGACGGGGTAAACCGCTGGCCCCTGGCACCCGGAAAGACGGGACATTCCACACTCGTGGCGGCGGGAAAGACCGCTGACAGCCGGGAAAGACCGGCACCCTGGCAGGGTGGTATAACGGCATGAACGCCGCCGGCTGATCTGGATGCAAGCAGAGCCGTGTGAGAGATGCGGGTCCGACTCCCGCCCCTGCCTCCAAGTTTTACCAAAATAACGCAAAATGGCAAACAACACATCATTCACCAGGTCCTTCCGCAAGGGGCTCTCCGAGCTCCGGGTGAAGGACGTGCCGACCGTCAAGGCGGCAATCTATAACATCCTCGGCGTGACTACCAAGCAGAGCTTCATTCGCTATGCCAGCGGCCGCGCCACCACCCTCGACGTGGACAAGGCCCGCAAGATCGAGGAGCTGTTCATCAAGTACGGAGTCTATGAGCCCTGGGGGCCCGCAAGCAAATAAGCCCTATGAAAGACACGCCCAAGATTGACACGCCCCTGGCCACCGACGCTCTCCTCACCCCAGCCGAGACCCGCGTCGCTGCCGGCTACACCGCCGGGCTCATCGGCAAGGAAATCGCCGACCGCTGCGGCATCAGCCACAACACCGTCGTCAAGCACACCCAGAACATCTATGACAAGGCGGGCATCAAGCGCAGCACCAACGCCCTGGTGGCCTGGTTCCTGAGCGTCAACGCCCACCTGGACCTCCGGGAGTTCGAGCGCCGCCTGGGAGCCCTTCTGCTCCTCGGTCTGCTTGCTTTCCAGATGGCCTACGACCAGAGCAACAACTATGTACGCCGTATGGCGCCCCGCCGCGTCGAAGCACGCAAGGCCGGCGGCCGTCGCAGGAAGGATGACGATACACTGCAAATCATTTAATCCCGAAATATATGGAAATCAGAATCAATCACATCACCCTTCACAATTTCAAGGGTGTCCGAGGTGACCGCACCGTCACCTTCAACGGCCGCAACGCCACCATTGAGGGCGACAACGGCACCGGCAAGTCCACGATCTTCGACGCCTTCACCTGGCTGCTGTTCGGCAAGGACCACCAGGGCCGGGACTGGACAAACTTCAACATCAAGCCCATCGACCCTGCGACCAAGGAGACCATCCACGGCCTCGACGGTCATTGGGTGGAGGCCGAGCTTACCATCGACGGCGGGAAAAAGACCCTCCGCCGCGTCGTGTCGGAGGATTGGGTCAAACCGAAGGGCGAGACCGAGCGCGTCCTGAAGGGCCACACCCAGCAGTTCTTCATCGACGGCGTGGACTGCGGTACCAAAAAGAACTACGACCTGGCCATTCACCAGTGGATCGACGAGGACGTGTTCAAGATCGTCACGAACCCGCTCTTCTTCATCGACGACAGCTTCACCCCCTGGCAGCAGCGCCGGAAGATCCTGCTCTCCTCCGTCGGTTACAACGCCGAAGCCGTGGCCAAGGACTTCGCCGACTTGCTGAAGGAAATCAACGGCACGCCGCTGGAGCAGTTCCGCAAGCAGCTGGCGGCCGCCAAGAAGGCGCAGCGGGAGGACGTCGAAAAGGCCACCGCCAACATCGACGCCTGGAACGCCGCCCTTCCCCAGGAGCAGGACACCGCCGCCATCATAGCCGACATCAAGCGCCTGGAGGGCGAACTTGCGCCCAAGATCGACGAGCTGAACGCCAAGATTGCCAAGGCCGACAAAAGCATCGAGGACATCGCGGCGGCGGCAAAGGACCGCAGGGACGAGATCGCCAGCAAAAACGCCCAAATTCTGGACCTCAAGAAAAAGATGGAGGAATATATCGCCGAGGGCCTGAAGTCGCAGACGACGGCCAAATCCGACCGAATCCGGGCCATTTCCGAGGCCTCGACGAAATACGAGACTGCCAAGGCTGAGCTCAAGAGCCTTGAAGTGCGAGAGCGCAACCTGCAGACCAACCTTGAAAGCCTGAACGTCGCCCGTGGCGACGAAGCCGCGAGGCTCACCGAGCTCGGCAAGAAATACAGCGCCGAGCGTGACGCCGCCTTCACCCCGGACGTGGAGACCGTCTGCCCGCATTGCGGCCGCCCCTATCCGGAGGACGTTATCGAAGCCAAGGGCGAACAGCTCCGCGCCGAGTGGCAGACCGCCCGCCTGAATGCCATGCGTGAAATCCAGTCCCGAGTGCCTGGCATCAGGGCCGAAATCAACACCCTCGACCAGTCCATCACCGCCACCGAGCAGCGGATCCGCGAAACGCAGGACGCCATCAAGTCCAAACTCGCGGAGATCGACATCCTGGACGACCAGCTGCGCGCCGCCATGGCAGCGCCCGAGATCGACACCCGCGAGGCCGAACTGCGCCTGCGCAAGTCCGACGGCTACATTGAACTCTCCGACCGGGCTGACGCCCTGGAGCGTGAAATCAACGATATTTCCAATAATATCGCTTCACCGGCCGAGCTTACTGCCGACCGCCAGCGCTACCTGTCCGAGATCTACCGGCTCCGTGAGGAACATGAAAAAGCCGTGCGCCCGTACAACGACAAGCTGGCCGTCGACAACGAGCGCAAGCGCATCCTCGGCATGATCGCCGACGAGGAAGGGCGCCGCGCCCTTCTCACCGACGAGCTTGCCCGCCTGGAGCGCCTGGAGGTCCGCACCCTCCAGTACATCAAGGCGTCCGTGGACGCCTGCGAGGACGCCATCAATGCCGCCTTCCGCGAGACCCGCTGGAAGATGTTCGACACCACTCTGGACGGAGGCATCGTGGAGATGTGCGAGGCCACCACTCTGGACGGCGTTCCCTACCGCAGCATGAATGACGCAATGAGGACCATCTGCGGCCTCGACGTCATCCGGGTCCTCAGCGAGGCGAACAGCGTGCAGGCCCCCATCTTCATAGACAACGCCGAGGGCGTGACGCGCCGCGACTTCGGCACCGGAGCGCAGATCATCCGCCTGGTTGTCAAGGAAGGCGCAGAACTGACCGTAAACCAGGAATAACATGAGCATCATCGAAATGGCGGAAGCATACCCCCAGATGGCCGTGACCATCAAGGCGTCCGACCTCGTCGCCGCCAACGAGGAACTCGCCCGCCGGGTGCGCCAAGACGTCGAGGCCGAAGTGGCCGCCCGTGCCGATGAAGTCGGCGACACGCTCATCCCGGAGCGGGAGGCCATCAGAATGCTCGGCAGCCCGGACCCCAGCACCCTCTACCGCTGGCGCCAGCGGAACTACCTCACCGCCGTGAAGATAGGCGTCCGCAACTACTACACAGCCAGCTCCATTCGTCAAATCATCAAGAATCACACAGTTTCAACCAATTAAACACGCTACATTATGGCACCAACTAAAAACATCCAGGTCCCCGCGCAGACCGCGCAGGCCGTCGATTACATCGAATTCAAGAACCGCATCACCAACACCGTCATCAACAAGATCACGGAGATGCAGAAGGGCGGCATCAGCATGCCGAAGGGATATTCCCCGCAGAACCAGATCATGCTCGCGTTCCTGAAGCTCTCCGCCATGGAGGATCCCAAGACCCACCAGCCCATTCTCTCAATCGTCACCCCGCAGAGCGTCGCCAATTCCCTGCTGCGCATGTGCGTCAAAGGTCTGAGCCTCGACAAGTCGCAGTGCGCCTTCATCAGGTATGGCAACGAGCTCCAGATGCAGCCCCAGTACCAGGGCATCATCGCCATGGCCAAGCGCTACGGCGCTGGCGACCCGCAGGCCCAGGTGATCTACCAGGACGACGTGTTTGAGTTCGGAATCAACCCCAAGACAGGCAAGAAAGAGGTCACCAGGCATGAGCAGAAGCTCGCCAACATCGACAACTCCAAGATCATCGGCGCCTGGTGCCTTGTCCCCTACGCCGAGCACCCCGACTGGGACCCGAAGATCGAGGTCATGACAATGGCTGAGATCCGCCAGGCATGGCAGCAGGGCGCAACGAAGGGCGAGAGCGGAGCGCACCGCAACTTCACCCAGGAGATGGCGAAAAAGACCGTAATATCCCGCGCCTGCAAGCTCTTCGTGGAGACCAGCTCCGACGCCGGCATATATGACGACGCCCCGGACGACGCCGAGTTCCAGGCGCAGCCCCAGGCAGCGCCGATCCCCCTGAAGGAGGCCGACCTTGAGGCCATTCCGCCCTTGAACGCAGAGACCATCGGCGAGGCTGTTGAAGCCCCGGAAACGGCCCCGGAATCCACCAAGGCACCGGCAGCGGCACCGGCCCCCGCGCCTGCACCGGCTCCCACCCAGGAGCAGCCGTTCAGCGACAGCATGTTTGACCCTGACTACAAAGGCTAATGAAAATGACGGTTATAGCATCCGGCAGCGCCGGCAACTGCTACATCCTCGAAGGTAGGAACTCCGCACTCATCCTGGAGTGCGGAGTCTCCCCCGAGAAGCTCATGGCCGGCTCGACGCTGAAGATGTCCAAGGTGGCCGGCTGTCTGGTCACCCACGAACACGGCGACCACGCCGGATTCGTCGGGCGCTACCTCGACCTCGGCCTCCAGGTCTACGCATCCGCCGGGACCTGCAAGGCCCTGCGCGACGGGCGCCGGATCCGGAAGATCCCGCCCATGGTCCCGTTCATGGCCGGGGAGTTCAAAGTGTTCCCGTTCCGCGCCCTTCACGACGCCGCCGAGCCCCTCGGTTTTGTCATCAGCCACCCGGAACTTGGGCGCCTGCTGTTCATCACCGACTCCTCGCGCGTGCCCTTCAGCTTCGCCGACATGGGCCTCGACCACATCATGATCGAGGCAAACTACTCCGACCGCATCTTGGACGAAGCCGTCGGCGACGGCACGCTCACCGCGGAGCGTGCCCAGCGCGTGCGCCACACGCACATGAGCTTGGACACAGCTCTGAATTATATCGCCATCCACGAAAGCGCCAGGCTCCGCACGGTCACCCTGCTGCACCTCAGCTCCAACAACGCCGACGCACACGCCTTCCAGGAAATAGTCCAGAAGGCCGTGATGTTTGCAGATGTGGCAGTCGCCCGGCCCGGCCTGGTCGTCAATATGCAAGGGAGGATAGAATTATGACCGAAAGACCATTCATGCCATTGGATCTGGCAATGCGCAACGACCAGAAGGTCGGCGCCCTGGAGGAGGAGAATCCGGCCTTCGTCACGTTATGGATATACCTGCTCTGTATGATGTACGAGGAGCGCGGCCCCCTGAAGGCCAACTACAAGCGCCTCGCATACCTGCTGCGCTTCCCCTCGGAGGAGGATGTCCGCCATGTTGTGGAGGACTTCGACCTGTTCACCATAAAGAACGGCTACTTCTGGAATAAGAGCGCCATGGAAAGGATCGAACTCAAGGACGAGGCCGCCAGGCAGAAGCGGGAGGCTGGTCGCGCAGGCGGCCGCTCACGCAATGGTGGAAAGTCGCTTGAAGCACCGCTTGAAGCACCGCTTGAAGCACCGCTTGAAGCACCGCTTGAAGCTAATAAATCAATAAATAAATCAATAAATAAATCATCATCCGCGGGCGCGCCCGCGGGAGAGATGGATGACGAGGACTTTTATTTTGTTGAATTTTTCTTTAGGAATTTCAATGACCCGAAGCGGGAGGCGGCCCGCTGCATCAAAAACTACGAAGGATCCGAGGTCAAGAACCGCCGGAACGTCGCCAACAAATGGACGCCGGACGATACCTCGCCACGCTTCGACGATCCCCGCATCCTGACATGGGCCCGCACGGCCTACGCGATCGTGGGCATTGCCGCCGGGTATAAGGAGGCCGCCGAGTTCCTGCGCCACATCGACGCCATCAGCATCGACCGCGGGCGCAATGAGCTCAAGGTGCGCATGCTCGGCAAGGACTTCGCGGAGGCTGCCGGCGGAATCGTGCTCGACAACGCCGAGCTGCAGCAAGGCTTTGCAAAGGTCACCGTCACCAAACGAACAGGCAGCTGATATGGACGAATTGAAACTCAAGACGCTCGGCTCGACCGTGCTTTCGGCGACCGTCCGGCTTTCCAAGGCGTCACCCCTGGGCCACGCCCTCCGGGCCGATATTGCCAGGGCCGTGGATTTGGACTTCTACGACACCCTCCAGGTGCTCTGCTACCTGAGCGACCGGGGCGACATTGTCCTCGGCCAGACCATCAACGACTACTGGGCCCGGCCCGCTAACGGCGAAAGACTATGACCCAGGCCGACCTCACTCTCACGGCCTATGAGGCCGCGCAGCTCCGGAAGCTCATGCTGGACGCCCAGCGGGCCACCCGGACGAACCTCAAGGCAACGAACTACTGCCGCAGGGCCCTGGTAATACTCAACCGGGCGGAGCGGCGCAAGACCAGGAAGCCGCGAACAAGCAAGCTGCTCCTGGATCCGGAAATCATTAACGAAATAACCAACAATGGGACGACATCTGATTGACAAATCCGGCAGGCGCTACGGAAGGCTCGTGGTGCTTGCATACGCCGGAAAGAGCTATGGCGGCTACCGGCAATACCTCTGCCGCTGCGACTGCGGCCGCGAGTGGTACGTGAGCTCTCAAAACCTGCACCGCAAGGGCACTATGTCCTGCGGCTGCTCACGATTCAAAAACACAAAGGAGGCAGACCTATGAACTTGACATTCATCGATGCCGTGCGCCTTATGCGAGAAGCCCAGCGGCGCTACTTCCGCAACCGCGATCCGCAATCTCTGGCAGACGCCAAGCGCCTGGAGCGCGAGGTCGACGCCCAGCTCACAAAACTATCACAACCCCAGGTCCCCCAGACCGGAAAACTATTTTAGTATTATGAGAACATTCACACTATATGCCTGCTCGCCCGGCGACCGCATCGACGTCATTCTCCCCCGCATCATCGAAGGCGTCAAGGCAACCGGGGAAACAGTCTACTTCACCTTCAACGGTAAGACGGCGGAAGTTACTGAAAACAGCAACCTCAAGGAAATCTGGGGAGAGTTCAAACGAATCGACCTCTTGGAGGCCGAGGCTAATCTTATGCGCGGCGTCCGCAATCTGGTACACCAGTGGGACGCCTTTAATGAACAGCCAATTCCTGATATATCCAACTTACCAGGTAAGCTGTTAAGTCCAGATGAAGCCACGGAGCAGCAGAAGCCATCAGAGTGGAAGCCGGCCACTGCTCTCATTCATACAGTCCGAAGGCTTGCGTCGGGTCATTTATATGCTCTCTTGGAGGTTCCTGATTGTCCTAAAGAATGGGACTATAAACAACCTGTGCAATGTTTCCAAGTTAGCAAGAAGGAGGAATAATGGAGATCATGGGAAAAGTCCACTGCTTCTTTGAGCAGTCGGGCACCTTCAAAAACGAGTTTATAAAGCTGGGTATCCCTGCCGAGGATTACGACATCCAGAACAACTTCGGTGAAACCGACCACGTCATCGACCTTTTTGCGGAGATCGAAACTGCGTATAGGGGGGGGCGAAGTGTCTTTGACTCAATAAGTTGCGAGGATTTGATTATGGCCTTTTTCCCGTGTATATATTTTTGCGAGAACAACCAGCTCTACTTTATGGGTAACCACGCCAATTTGGAGAAGTTGAACCCAAAGGAGAAGGCGGACAACATTCTTGAGCGCTCAAGGAGCCGGCAATATCTCTATGAGCTATGCTTGAAGATGTTTACCATTTGTGAGATTCGTGGACTGCGACTCATTGTTGAAAACCCCTACGCAGCCCAACACTTCCTCGTGGGGAACTTTCCCTACCAGGCGGCGATCATTGACCGGAACCGGACCGCGCGTGGAGACTATTTCAACAAGCCCACGCAGTATTGGTTCATAAACTGCGAGCACACATATGGCTTTTCGGAGCAAAGGGCTGCCGTCCACAAAAAGATTGGCAGCAGCTCGCCAGGCATCAAGGCCGGCATCTGCTCTGAGGACCGTAGTATGATAAGCCCGGACTATGCCCGGAACTTCATCTGTGACTTCATTCTCGGCAAGAAACAAAGCGGAAGCCTTTTATCACTTTTTGAAAATGAAACCGACTGACACCATCACCGCCGACGCCTACCAGCGCCTCCTGCGCGAGCAGGCGGAGCGCGAGGCCAAGGCCAAGAAACGCAAGCCGCAGGGCCACCCGGAGCACGACCTTCAGGTGGCCTGCGTCGCCTGGTTCCGGGCGCAGTACCCCAATGACGCCGCTATGCTGTTCGCTGTCCCCAACGGCGGCAAGCGCCGGAAGGTGGAAGCGACGCTGCTGAAAGCCGAAGGCGTGATCGCCGGCGTCGCCGATCTCATCCTCCTGGAAGCACGCGGCGGCTTCGGCGCCCTCTGCATCGAAATGAAAACCCGCCGCAAGGATTCCAAGCAATCTGAGAAGCAAAGCGAGTGGGAGCAGGAAGCGCTGCGCCATGGGAACTTTTATGTTGTCGCCCGTGACCTGGCCGAGTTTTGCCGTGTTGTTGCCGCCTATATGCGCCAGGAATTGACGCGAATCCCCTGGGACGAACGCGAGGCCATCCGGCAGTATGAGCGCCCGGAAATAGGCCCAAATTCGCCAAATTTCAAGATTCCGGACAATTTCCCATCTTTATAAGGCGTATATATACGCGAAAATCATTACATTTGCGACGTCACACCCCACCGACACCGCCATGACAAACAACGACTTCCAAGTTTACCTCCGCAAGCGCCTCGACCAGGTGCGCAAGGACATTGACGCCTCGGCCGATGCCTCCTTCAAGGCCCGCATGGCCTACGTGGAGAAGGACCTGGTCTCCATGATCCGGATCTCCGCCCTGGGCGGCACCCGCGCCCGCCGCGTCCGCCGCGACTATGAACGACGCCTCGCCCGCGCAGGCGTAAATCCCGACGCGCTATGACCTACATTTCCGAGGCAGAGTTCCGGCTTTACGCCAAGAGGAAGCGCGAGGAGCTCGCCCGCGCCGTGGCTGATTCCGGCCTGACAACAAAGCAGATCGCCACCGGCACCCGCATGAAATGGGACACCGTGCGACGCATTGCCCTCGGCAAAACCGTCCGCAACGAAAGCCAGGACCGCGTGCGGTGCTATCTTGAAGTCTATAAACGATCAACAACGCCAGAACAATGAAAAAAACACGCATCAAAGTCAAAGTGGCCGCCCTCCAGCTCAACGAGGGCCAGCTGCCCTGGTTGCCAAAGAACCCACGCCAATGGACGCAGTCCGACATCGACCGCACCGTCGAGAGCATCCGGCAGGATCCGGACTTCCTGGAGGATCGCCCCCTGGACATCGTGCCCGCCCCTCAGAAGGGCGAGTTTGTCGTCTTTTGCGGAAACCTCCGGACTACCGCGCTGGGGATCAACGGAACCGCCGAGACGGACGCCTACCTCTACGAGCCGGAGCGCGCCTCCCTGGAGGAGGACCGCGAGACGATCCGGAGGCGGGCAATGAAAGACAACGGGCAGTTCGGATCGTGGGACGTGGACATCATAAACAGCAGCGAATGGGCCGAATATTCGCACGACGAGATGACCGGCTTTGGTGTGCCTTCCTTCGTCATGGGCGACGCGACGGCATGGGATACAAAGGCAAAAGCGACTCGGGAAATGAACCACGGCGGCTTGTCGTCAGAAGGGAGAGAAGGAGCAGAAGGTTATAATGAGTTTATCGACAAATTCAAGCAAAAGCTCACTACGGACGACTGCTACACCCCGCCTGCCGTCTGGGACGCCGTGCGGGACTTTGTGGACGCCCACATCGTCCCCCTGAAAACCATGCAGGTCGTGCGGCCGTTCTACCCTGGTGGAGACTACACCGACCTCGGCCAGTACAAAGGGAGCAGCATCGTCATAGACAATCCGCCTTTCTCCCTGCTGGCCCAGATCATTCGGTTCTACTGCGAGAACTCCATCCCCTTCTTCATCTTCGCCCCGGCCCTCACGCTGTTCAGCGCCAGGGACTGCGACGTGACGTACATCATAAGCGACAGCGACATCGAATACGAGAACGGGGCGAAGGTCCGCACGGGATTCATCACCAATCTGGTCGCAAACTTGCGCATCTGGCTCTGCCCTGAACTCCACGATGCCCTGGAGGAAGCGCAGCAAGGCGAGGACAAGACCAAGACGGGCTTTGTCTATCCTGACAACATCGTCACGGCGGCAATCCTGGGAAAGATCGTGAAACGCGGCGTCGAGCTCAAGATCCGGAAGCAATCCTGCGAGCCGATTTCCGACAGCGACAGCGCGAAGGAGCAGGGCCGCGGCCTATATGGCGGCGGCTTCATCATGAGCGATCGGGCTGCTGCTGAGAGGGCTGCTGCTGAGAGGGCTGCTGCTGAGAGGGCTGCTGCTGAGAGGGCTGCTGCTGAGAGGGCTGCTGCTGAGAGGGCTGCTGCTACAAGACTCAATCTATCCGATAATGAGAAGGCGATAATCGCCAGACTTAACGAACAAGATCAGCCATGAAATTGAACGCCGCCAAAATACAAGAGTGCGCCGCCTGGGTGGAAAAGAACGGACTCTACCCCCAGCCGTGCGGGGCCTCCGTCAAAATGTTCTGCGAAGCGATGGGGATTTCCTTCCCGACATACCAGCGCTGGGAGCAGAATGTTAATTTCGTGAGTGCCCTATCGCGTGCGCGGGAGGTCTTTCGCCAGACGTCCGTCCGCGAGGTGTCAAACGCGCTCATCAAAGCGGCTAAGGGCGTGGATTTCACCAAGACCAAGGCCGAGTACCACGCCCAGGTCGTCAAGGAGTACGACCCCAAGACCGGCAAGAAGGTCAAGGAGTACACCACCGACAAAGGCGTCAAGGTGAAGGAGTACCGCGAGACGTTCTACTACCCGCCGGACGTGGCCGCGGCGAAGTATGTGCTCAACAACATGGACCCGGAGCATTGGAAAGAGAAGCAGGACACCTCCGTAAGCCTGGACGTGAACACCGAGCAGCCGCCGGTGATAGTGTTCGGGACGCCGGAGAGCCAGGAGCCCGACGAGACAAAGGAGGAGCAGCAATGAAAGAGGAGCGCGACGACATGAACCCCGTGTTGGCCTGTATCATTTGCACGGTTCTTGGGCTTATCGCCGGCGCCGTTTGCGCCTGGGCTGTGTTCAGAGAGGTCGCAATTTTTAGAATGCTATTACAATAACCCGCCATGAGCTACATTAGACTACTCCCGTGTGGCTTCAAATACCGCCACAGCGACTATCTCTACCACGTTGTCTTGTCATTCCAGGACAGCGAGACGGAGGACATAATGTACATCGTGAAATACTACGGCAAACACAAGCAATGGTGGCATTACGTAGTCATCAGCGCCACCATGCTTCAAGATATCCTAAAACGGCAAGACTTATGAAATCGCGCCCTTGGACATATATGGACGAGCAGATAATGCGCAACGAATGGAACCGCCACACCATTAAGGAGGTGGCGGACATGCTCGGCCGTTCCTACCAGGCCACGGCCGTCAAGGCCAGCAAGATGGGATTGAAGAAGGACCACTACGGCATCGTCTGGACACCACAGCAGCTGAAGCTCCTGACCACCTACTTCCCCACCATGTTCAACAAGCCCCTCGCTTTATGGATCGGCGTCTCCCACCGCACCATGCTCCGGAAGGCCCGGGAGCTTGGACTGGAAAAGAAGCCGGGATTCCTTGAGGAGCGCAGGCGGGACATCAGCCGCCTCGCAGGTGAAGCCATCCGCAACTCCGGCAATACCAGCACCCGCTTCAAGAAGGGCGTCCGAAACAACCCCGCAGGCGAGTTCAAGCCGGGCCACAAAGATAGCCCTGAGACTAAGGCGAAGCAAGCGGAGTCATTGAGATACGCCTGGAAGCAACGGAAGGCAAAGGCAGAGCTAAAAAAATCCCTCGGTCTCCCATAACCCGCCATGCCCGCCCAGGTCAAGTTCCACCCGAAGTACGAGCCGCTCTTCCGCTACGAGAAGGACGGCCCGCGCTATAAGGTGGTGACCGGCGGGCGAGGATCCGGCAAGTCCTTCGCGGTCAGCTCCGCCACCGTCTGCGACACCTACCACGACGACTACGCCATTCTCTACTCCCGCTATACCATGACCTCGGCGAAGGTTTCGGTCATCCCGGAGTACGTGGAGAAAATCAACCTCCTGGGCAAGGCCCGCCACTTTGGCGCCACCAACGAGTCCGTCATCAACCGCGTCAGCAAGGGCGTGCTCTACTTCAAGGGAATCCTCGGCAGCTCCGGCAACCAGACGGCGCGCCTCAAATCCATCCCCAGGCTCCGCAAGTTCTTCCTGGACGAGGCCCAGGAGCTCACCTCCGAGAGCGACTTCGACATCATCGACCTTTCCATACGTGCGAAGGACGTGCCCAACGAGGCAATGATGGCCTTGAACCCTTCCGACATCCACCACTGGATATACAAGCGCTTCTTCAAAGCCAAGGGTGTCCCCTACGACTTCAACGGCCGCGTGGACGATGTCCAGTACATCCACACCGACTGGCGCGACAACCGCGACAACCTCTCCCCCTCCTTCATCGCCAAGGCGCTGGAAATGGAGCGCAACAACCCGGAGAAGTACCAGAACATCTACCTGGGCGACTGGTCCGTGAAGCGCAACGGCCTCATATACCCCCGCTGGCAGCCCTGCGCCCTTGAGGACATACCGCTGGGCCTGGAATGGTGGTACGGAAACGACTGGGGCTATTCCAACGATCCCGACGCCCTGATGCGTATGGCCTTCGACCCCCTGACGCGCACGCTCTACCTGGTGGAGGTCATGTACTCCACCGGCAAGCTCCCGAAGGACGTGGCCGCTGCCATCCGCGAGGACTGCGCCCGCATCGGACTGAATGCCGACCAGGCCGTGGTGTACTGCGACCCCGCCCGCCCGGACTCCATCGCCGAGCTCCGCACCCAATACGGCATCAACGCCCTGCCGGGCATCAACCGCGACAAGGTGGGTCGCATCGGCTATCTCCAGGGCTTCAAGGTGCGCTACGTCGGCAAGAACATAGGCGAGGAAGCGGACACCTACAGCTGGGAGCCGAGCAAGGAGGACGAGGACACCTTCACGGACGTACCGCAGGACGGCGGCGACCACGCCATGGACGCCGTCAGCTACGGCTCCACCCACCTTCGCAGGATGGGAATACCCAACGACGACGGCGACATCCCACAATGATGGAATGCCCCACGGGCGGGATTCCCGCATAAAATGCCCACTTTTGCCCTACAATCAACGCAAAGCACAACAATGGCCTGGATTCCCAAACACAAACTCGCCGCTCTCCAGCAGGAAAAAGACGCCCTCCAGGCGAACCTTCTGGAGCTCAAGGGCTACTTTGAAAACCGCGACAAGGAGAAGAACAAATACTTCGCTTCCATATCCTCGCTGCTCACCGGCAACGAGATTTCCGACATGTTCAACTCCATCGACCGCGCGAAGCTCAAGGAGGTCTACGAAGGCTGCGGCCCCGCCTTCGGCATCATCAACAAGATCGCCCGCGCCGTCGGCGACTGCTTCACGTACCTGGAGCTGCAGAACATCAGCACCGGCGACTACGTGGAAAAGCACTGGATCCTCGACCTGCTGCGCCGTCCCAACGACCGCTACAACTGCCGCCGCTTCGGCGTCGCCTGGGCGGTCACCCGCCTGACCTATGGGGACGCCTTCACCTACGCGCCTCCAAAGCTGGGGAAGAACTATGGCGAGTGCGATGAAATGTACCTCCTTCCCGGGCACCACATCAAGATCGAGAAGGGCGGGTATCGGAATCCGCTCAAGGGCATTGCCGTCACCGGCGGTTCCAAGGAGGAGCTTATCGAGCCCAGGGAGTTCTTCGAGTCCTTCGCCTTCAACCTTGACGACACCAGCTTCTTCGGCTTCTCGCCCCTGATAGCCGCAGCGCTCTACCTGTCCATCATCGACCGTGGAATGCGGCGCGAGGACGCCAGCCTCAAGAACGGCGGCCCGGCCAGCATCATCACCCCGGCGAAAGACAACATGGGCGTGATGCCGAAGGATAAAGATGCGGTGGAGGAGGAGTTCAACAAGCGCGAGAACGTCGGTAAGACACACGCCTTCCGCGTCCCCATCGAAGTCCATGAAATTGGCAGCAAATCCGTAGACCTCGGCATTCTGGACAGCCACAAGGAGGCCGTGACTGCGCTCTGCTTCGCCTATGACATTCCCGTGGACCTCTACTACGGCCAGGCGAAGTATGAGAATGCAAAGGAGGCGAAGAAGGCGCTATTCGAGAACAATGCCATCCCCCTGGCCAACGAGTTCGCCGCCGACCTGCTCGCGCATTTCGGCCTGGACCAGGAGTTCACCCTGACCGTCAACACGGACCTCATCGACGTCTTGAAGGATGACGCCGCAGACGTCCTCGACAACCTGGCAAAAATGCACGCCTCCCTGAACGAGCTCCGCGAGGCCAACGGCTACGACCCCAGGCCGGAACCTTGGGCCGACCTTCCCATGCTGCCCATGGCCATCCAGTTCGGCGGCGAGGGTATCACCGACATCAACGAAAGCGAGGAGGAAGAGGAGGGTGCCGAAGCGTAGGCACATATCCGCGTCCGACCGCAAGCGCATCGCCGCCGTCCGCCTCCAGGGGCTGGCGGTGGCAAGCGTTTATCAGGGCCGCCTTGCAAGGCTACGCCGCGCCGAGCTGCGCCGGGTGCTCGCGCTCTGCAAGCAGCTGGACGATCCGGAGGACGTCCCCCTGGTCCTGGAGCAGGAGATCCGCGAGGACTACCTGATGGGATGGTGGCAGAAGCTCTGGATGACCGCCGGCCCTCCGGCCGCCCGTGATACCGCCCAGGAACTCCGGCAGGCCAAGGCCGCCGCCGAGGATAACATCTGGCTGCAGGCGCTCCGGGCCTATGCCACCCAGCGGGCTGGCGAGAACATCGTCAGCGTCACCGGAACCTGGAAAACTGCACTGGTCAACCTCACCCGCACCCTGCTCGGCAACGACCTCGGCATCGGCGTGGAAAAGCTCACGCAGCGCATCTTTGCCGGCTACACCGGCGCCCTCCAGGAATGGCAGTGCCGCCGCATCGCCCAGACGGAAGCGCTCATCGGCATGGCCGAGGCCGGGAACCTCGCCACCCAGCAGCTGGGCGTCGCGTTCACCAAGCAATGGTGCACCAGCGGCCTTCCCAACGTGCGCGAAAGCCACCAGGAAGTGGACGGTCTGGAGGTGGACGAAAACGAGCCCTTCGAGCTCCCGGGCGGGCTACTGATGTACCCCCACGACACCCACCTGGGCGCCGACGCCTCCGAGATCATCAACTGCGCCTGCGCCTGCATCAGGAGGCCGAAGGGCATATTTTAGCCCATCTACATACCATTTTCTCGGATAATTCCACAATGATGGAATAAAAAAGCGTATATATACACGAAAAATCCGCTTACTTTTGTGCGAAATCAATCGCACACAATGAAAAAGCCCACCAGAATCCAATTCAAAGCCACCCCCGACAAGGTTGAGCGCAAGAGCGCCGACGCCTGCCTGGAGGTGAAAGCCACCGGCGAGGACGGCATCCTGCACATCAAGGCATACGCCCTCGCATTCGGGAACGTGGACAGCTGGGGCGACGTCATAATGCCCGGCGCCTGCGACGCCTTCCTGGCCGGCAAAGCCGCTGACCGCATGGCCCTCTGCTACCAGCACGACCGCGCTACCGTCATCGGCAAGATCACCGACAAAGGCGTCGACGCCCACGGCATGTGGATCGAGGCCGACATACTGCCGACCACCGTCGGCAAAGACGTGGCCATCCTCCTGAAGGAAGGCGCCGTCAAGGAGTTCAGCATCGGCTACCGGGCCGAGGAGTGGGAGTGGAAGAAGATCGAGGGCTACGACTACGACATCCGCTACCTCAAGGCCATCACCATCTACGAAGTGTCGCCCGTGACGATCGCCGCCAACCCGGAGGCCGTCATCATCAGCGCCAAGGCCGACCCGGACCACGCCCCCTCAAACGAACCTACTGCGGAACCTGAACCCGCTCAAATTTCAAGTCAAACCAAATCCAACTCAACAATGACACCTGAAGAAATCAAAGCAATGCGCGAAAGCATTGAGAAGGCAGCCATCGAGAAGGCTGCCGCCGAGGTCAAGGCCGCAAAGGATGAACTGAAGGCCGCCAAGGAAAAGATCGAGGCCCAGGAAAAGAGCATCGACAATCTCGACAAGTCCATGAAGGCCCTCCAGGCCAAGTGCGACGACCTCGCAAAGAAGGCCGAGACCCAGGAGGCCATCACCTTCTACGCCGCCCTCAAGAGCGCCCTCGAAGCCAAGCGCGACGAGGTCAAGAGCATGCTCGAGTCCAACAAGGGTTCCATGAAGATCCCCTTCGAGGTCAAGACCGACCCGGTGCCCCTGACCACCGGCCAGATCAGCAACATCGCCTACGGCGTCGCCCTGGAGCCCGGCATCCACGACGCACGTCCCCTCGCCAACGTGTTCTACGATTCCTTCCCGAAGGACACCGTGAGCGCCACCCAGTTCGACTGGCTGGAGGGCAGCTTCACCGACGCCGCCGACTACGTGTCTGAGCTCACCGAGCCCGCCCTGGACGAGGCAGCCACGACCGAGAAGTCCCGCAAGTTCGGCAAGATCGCCGCACGCCTCCAGGTGTCCAGCGAAGTCGCCGACTTCTTCGAGGAGGTCTACAACTGGGCCCGCAATACCGCCCAGAAGAAGATCCTGGCCAAGATCGACACCGAGATCCTCACCGGCCTCGGCGCTGACTCCGGAGCCGGCACCAGCCCCAACAAGATCTACGGCCTCAAGGCCAACAGCGCCAACTACACGGCCTTCACCGCCACCGGCGCCAAGTATGCCGACGCAACCATCGCCGACGTCATCCTCGACGCCCAGGCGCAGGCGCTCTCCGCCGGCTACACCCTCGACGTGGCCTTCGTCACCTGGGCCGAGTACGCCGAAATCAAGGGCCTCAAGGACGCCAACGGCAACTACCTGTTCAACCAGGTCACCGGCGTCCTGAACGGCATCGTCATCAAGCCCACCAGCAAGCTCTCCTCCGGAGAAATCCTGCTTGCCGAGGCCAACGTGGTGCGCATCAAGGAGCGCCCCGTGTGGGAGCTTGAGATCGTCCGCAACGCCAAGCTCGACGGCTGGGATGTGTACGTCCGCAAGGCCGCCCAGACCCTGGTGAAGTCCAACGACAAGGCCGGCGTCATCTATGTCGCTTCCGTGGCTACCGCCATCGCAGCCATCACCAAGGACAGCGCCATCGCCACCATCGCCGGAACCGTCGACACCACGGCCAAGGCAGTCAAGACCAAGACCGTCTCCGAATAATCCGGTTAGATCCGTTTTTGATTTCCATTTCTGAACGCCTGCGGCGGCACACAGCCGCCGCAGGTTTTCTTTCGCAAAAGGACCCATGAACCGCCTCGAAATCATAGACAACAACGACCCCCTGGAGCTCGCCTGGCTGGAAGCGTTCAAGCAGTACGCATCCGTCCCCGACGACCTCCGGGACGACCTGCTCCGCCGCATCCTCCGGACCGCAATCCTGCGCGTCCAGGAGTACGCCGACCGGGCGCTCATCCGCTGCCGGGTCCGGCAGGTCTGCCGCAGTGACGCAGAAACGGGCCAAATTCGGCTCTATTTGGGTGGGGGTGAGGAAATATCCGTCACCTACGATTACGGCGGCCAGGAAGCTCCCTACACGCAAAAGACGGCCGATTTACTGGTCGTCTCGCCGCGTGGTGCACTGGTGACGGTGGAATTCACCACCATTCCCGCGAAAAGCTGGCGCGACCAGGTGCAGCCGACCGTGTTCCGCTACGCCACCGCCATCTATGACGGCGAGGCCGTGGAAATGCTGAACTCCATACTGAACGAGGTGCTATGACAAGTCTCCGCACACCGAAGGGCGCACGCCGCTACAACGACCGCATCACACTGACGCTGGCCAGCGTCACCCGTGACGATTTCGGGCACGCCTCCGTCGGCGACCCCGTCGACGTCCTGGACGTGTACGCCGAGATTCGCCAGATGTCCGCAACAAAGACCATGATGACCTTCCAACAGGCCGACGTGGTTGGTCTGGACATCGAGTTCCGCACCCCCTACGGCGTGGAATACAACGGCTGCCGCTGGCGTGGCCATGAGGTCCACTTCTCCGCTCCGGAGAACGTAGACGACCGTGGCCGCTTCACCCGAGTGGCTGGCTGGTACCAGCAGGACAACCCCAAATACTAAAGCAATGGCAGAGAACGGAAGCATACAGCTGGAAGGTTTGCAGGACATCCTGCGGGGCCTGGGTGCCAAGCGCGTGGAGATAAACCGCGAGGCATCCCTGGGACTCCGCAAGGCCGGGCTCGCCATCATAGCCGACGCGCAGCGCAACCTTAACAAGAACCACTCCTGGGTGACGGGCCTTCTTGCCAACAGCGGCCGTGTCATCTACGGCGGCCAGGGCTTCGACACCGGCTCCACCGACGCGCGCACCTCGCGCGAGGCTTCCGACTCCCTCATGAAGGCAGCCGCCTCCGGCATCGACCTCGGCCTGGACGCCGGATTCTTCGACTCCGGCCCCGGTTCCGACGGCTACGCCCGCTACGTCGAATACGGCCGCCGGTCCGGCAAGTTCCCGCCCCTCAAGGCACTGGAGGAGTGGGTATATAAGAAGCTCCGGGTGCGCGACCGCAAGGCCGCCCGCTCCATCGGCTTCCTCATAGCCCGGGGAATCGCCCGCCACGGTTCCAAGCCGCACCCCTTCTTCAACCCGGCCGTGCAGAAGTACACGCCCGCAATCGTCCGAATCATCACCGATGCCGTCCGCAAGGTCATAAACAAGTAACGCAATGGGAATCTTCAGCAGACTTTTCGCCCGGGCTCCCCGGTACCACGTGAGCGCCTACGCGCCCATCTACTCGGCCATCGTCGCCCGCCTGATGCGGCGCGGCGTGACCGTCGGAGGAACGGCAGCTCTCCCGCGCATCGAGGTCCACACCATCACCGAGGGCGAGCGGCAGGACAAAGATGGCGCCCTTCGCCAGCTTTCCCTGACCGTGGAAAGCATCAGCAACAAGTCCATGGGCGACGCAGTGGCCATGAATGACGCCAACCTCCGGCTGCTCACGGAGAACGACCTGGCCGTGGAAGGCTGGACGGTCATCGGCATCGTCCCCACCATCCTCCAGGATCTCACCGAGGTCAGCGAGACGCAGAAGGTCGTCTACCGCCAGATCCAGCAGTTCAGCATATTCGTGGAGCAGGTCAAGGCCGAGCCCACTGATTCAAACGACAATACCAACAACTCTTAAATCGCACAACAATGAAAGTATTAGGAAATGCCCGCAGGGTCTACGTAAGCACATCGGCAGCCCCTTCATCTGCATCGGAAGCTCTTGTTGGCGAGGTGTCCAACAGCTTCGACCTCAATGCCAACCTGGTGGAGACTTCCGACAAGTCCACCGCCTGGCAGCAGTTCATCTCCGGCATCAAAGGCGCCTCCGCCCAGGTCACCCTCCACGCCGACATCGGCAATGCCGACCAGATGTCACTGATCTCCTCGCTCATCGCAGGGACTGAGCTTTTCGTCTACGTCGGCAACTTCGCCGGCACCGGCGAGGGCGCAATCTCCGCATCCGGCTACGCCTTCAAGGCGCTGGTGTCCACGGTGAACGAATCCAACGACAACGGCTCCGTCGCCACGCGCACCGTGACCCTCACGGCCAACGGCGCAGTCACTGCATCCTAATCGGCCATGCTCGTCAGGACGCAGACAACCATCCAGCTGAAGGAGGGGGTGACAGTGAAATTGCTGCTCACCCCCGCCCTCTATGGTGTAGCCAGGGAGCGGGGCATCGACTTCACGACGCCACCGGCGGAAGGCGCTGACAAGCAGGCCCGCACGCTTGACCAGTACGCCAAGATCGCCTACTGCGCCGCCATCCTCGCATGGGAGGTGGACGCCGTCGACGACCCGGGCAAAGGGGATTTTCCCTACACCTTCGCGGATTTCCACCTCTGGAGCTACGACCGGCCCAAGGAGTTCGGCAAGACCATCGACGCAATCCTCCTCGCGCTCACGGGCAAGCACGTCCGCGACTACGTGAAGGAGGGCGCCAGCGGCGAAAAAAAAAAGACCCGGAAGGGGAGCCCGTTCCGCTGGATTACGACAAAATTGAAGCGTTCCTCGTAGGGCGCTGCGGCAAGTCCCCGGTCCAGGCGGCCCAGACGTCAATGACCGAACTCCGGCACCTCGTCGAGGCTGCCAACAAGGCGACGCAGGAACGGTGGGAAATAGCCCGATGGGTATGCTGGCACGAGCACCTGCTCTCGCCGAACATCAAGCCCTACGACAAGAAAAGGACGCCGGCGGCATTCTTCCACTTCCCCTGGGAGGAGCCCGAAAAGGAAATGACACCGCAAGACTGCTACATTACGGACGACCAGCTGAAAGCCCTCCAGGGCATATTTGCAAAACTTGACAATAACGCTGTCCAATCATAACGACACATGGGAAAGATAGGTGATATTTGGGTCCGGCTGGGCCTCAAAAAGCAAGACTTCGACAAGGGTATCGACCAAGCCGAGCGCCGCCTTACCGGCTTTGGCAAGGCGTTCAACGTGCTCAAGGGCGTAGCCGTCGCAGCCTTCGCCGTGATTGTTACGGCCGCCGCCGGGATGTTCGACACGATCATCCACAAATCGCAGGCCCTGAGCGACAACTGGGACCGCATCACCAGCCAGATGTCGGCAGCGTGGGACGTTTTCCTCGGCTCCCTGGCCGCGTGGGACTGGGACAATTTTGGCGAGCGCATCAAGAGGGCAATGGGGGCTGCAGCTGTCAACACCCAGGCTCACGACGAACTCACGGAGGTCCAGAACGCCAACCGCATCAAGCGGGCACAAATGCAGGACGAGCTCGCCCAGCTCCAGATCCTTGCCCGTGACACATCCAAAAGCCAGGAGGAAAGGGCTGCCGCTGTCAAGCGCTACATGGAATTGGTCAGCCCGTTGTACGAGGCTGAAATCAAGGCCATGGAGAAAATCCGCAAGTCCGAGGAAGCTCTGTATTTGGAGAAAGCCGGCGTTGAAGCCACCGGTGCCAATATGGCCAATCTTGAAGGCTTCCTGAAAAATATCGCCCCGGACCGCGACGCAATGAATGCCTTCCTGAAAAAAGCCCAGGAACTCCAAGGCGAGCGGGTGTCCTACACGAAGGAGGAGCTCCAGGCCATAGAGGCCATATCGAAGTCCGACTCCGGCTTCCAGGGCAACGCCATCGAAGCCCTGGCCAATATCGCCTGGTACTACCAGAAGCACGCCAACGACCTGGACACCGAAAACGTCATAGCGGCCATCGAGAAATCGGGAGCAGCGGCTGCCGGTCTGAACGAGGAAACGCGCCGTCTCCAGAACATCGGGAAGTCCGCAAACACCGGGTCCAGCGACGCCGCACGTTCTGCGTGGAAGGCCGGGCGCGACCAGGCCAAGCAGATCCAGCAGCAGGCAGAGGACTCCCTGAAGTCCGAGGAAACCCTGCTCCAGGAGCACTACGAGCGCGACAAAAAGCTGCTCCAAAAGTACCATCTGGACACCACCACCCTGGACGCGAAATATGAAAACGACCGCCTTGCTCTTGTTCTCGAGGGCCTGGAGGATATTGAGGACGCCATCGAGGACTTCAACGACGAGGTCCCGGAGCTTGACATCTTCGGCGATGACGACGACCTGCGGAAGGCGTCGGAAAGGATGAAGGCGCTGACCGACGTCTATGACGCCGGGATTGAGCGAATGCAGCAACTCAAGGAGGAGTTCATCGGTTCCGTGGTTACCGGCTTCTCAGACGGCATCCAGGAGCTCTCCGACCAACTCATGGGCCTGAGCGAAGTCAACCCCGGACGCATCCTCCAGGCGCTGCTCTCCCCCCTCGCTGACATGGCCGTCCACGAGGGCGAAATCGTTATGGCCACCGGCCTCGGTGTCGAAGCCGTGAAAAAGTCTCTCGAGTCCCTGGAGGGCACCGCAGCCATCGTCGCCGGCGCCGCCCTCATCGCCATCGGCGCAGCCGCCAAGAGCGGCCTTGCGGCCCTCGCCAACAACGGCAGCGGCACGACCACAAGCAGCTACTCCGGATCCGGCTACAACGGCGCTAACAACGTCATCCGCTCCGAGCTCGTCGTCCGCGTAGAAGGCACCCTCAAGGGCTCCGACATTGTCCTCTCCGGGCAGGCCGCCCAGAACTCCTGGAACCGATAAAAGCGCACGGACATGGCAAACTACGGACTAAGATTCTACGGCACCTACATACTCCGGGAGAGCGGCGTCACCGTCACCCTCCAGGTCTGGAAGCGTAACTATAACTCCAACACCTTCTACCTGGGTGGCTTGCAGGGCCTCTCGCTGGAGATCGGCGGCGACAACGAGCCCATCTACGCCCCGGTCGTCAAGACCACACTGCGCTTCACCCTGGCCGACGCCTTCGACGTCGGGAACCCCTTCACCCACAGCGGCATCACGGACACCTGCATCGACGCCGCCGGCGGCGTCCTGACGAAGCACGGCCAGTGGGAGGAGTTCTACACCCCGGACCCTACGCTCTACAAGGTGTTCCTGAAGATAGAAGATGCCGTCATCTGGAAGGGCTTCGTCACTCCGGACAGCTGGGAGGAGTCCATGGTCTACCACGGCAGCATCACGGTCGTCGCCCGCGACATGCTCGGCACCCTTGCGGATCTCCCCTTCGAGCTGGCCAACAACGCCAAGTACGCCACCGTCCAGGAACTCATCGAGCAGGCCGTCGAGTTCAGCCAGGGCGAAATGGAGCTCAGCTTCAACACGTCCCGCATCCCGGTGAACACAGAGACCGGGGGATCGCTGCTCAATGCCCACATCAGCGCCAGGGCATTCGAGGGACAGACATGGTGGGACGCCCTGACGAAAACGCTGGAGGCCCTGGGCCTCATCCTGCGTTATAACGGCCACAACATGTGGTCCGTCTCCGCCCTGCGTTTCCTGCCCCTTGAAATCGGTGCAGCTTCCACGATCCACGACACCGAGTTCATCAACCTCTCAGGGCTCCGCACCCTCGACCCTCCCGTCCGCGACATCAGCGGCACCTTCACCGTCGAGGATCAGGACAACGACCTCACGCCCCCGAACCCGGATCTCCTGGAGGAGGTCGGGGATATAATCATATTGGACGGCACGCCGCGCCAGGACCTGGAGCTTATGTCCTATGCGCTCAGCGCCCCCAGCGGCAGCTGGGCCGTGCCCGCCAGCGGCGATTCCATCCTCTACAAGATCACCCTCCCGCCGGACGAATCGCTCTACCAGGCCGGCTTCACCGACTTCGCCCCGCTCTACTTTATAGCCAACCGCGTCCCGTACAGCGGCCATGAATGGGCCAACGTCCCCATGGTGGTCAACGCCGTCACGGCGCCCGTGAAGCTCAAGGTGCGCCAGGACGGCCTCATCCTCACCCAGGACGGCTCCAGGATGTACGCCGTCATTCCGGGTGCCGAAGGCGTCGCCATCGACAAGGTCACGCTGTACATCAGGGCGCACGTCGGCAATACGACCTACTACCTGACCAGCGACGGCGAATGGAACGATTCGTCGGTCGTGTGCTTCCTGGAGTTCAACCACGGCACGGAGGCGTCCATCAATATCCCGGTGCTGGAGAACGCCGTCGTGGACTCCTTCGACGTCAGCGTGTTCGACGTGGACGTGGACGGCAGCCACAAGTGGACCGGCTTCGGCCCGGGATACGCAGACCGCACCGGCTTCATCGTTCCGCTGGCCTTCTCGCTGGCCTATCCGGACGGGCTTACCATCCCCAGGGAGTACAACGTCGTCACGAAGTACAACGACAGCTACAACGTCCAGATCACCCGAGAGCCCGCCCTGGGCTGTATTGACGCCAACCTCACCGGCGACTTCCTGAAGAACGTCCTCGTGGACGCCAACAAGGTGCCCGTACCGGACGAGTGGAACTGGGCCGGGCAGAACGACGGCCTCCCCCTGGAGGTGCTGGTCCAGATGCAGATCATGCAATACTACCCGGAAGCGCTGAGCATATTCACCGGCACCATGCATGACAAGTT
>Ga0326513_10000926_pt1 | contig 24326 bp, 39 predicted proteins | sample 2_2465_0518_D_FD_203654 | JGI IMG/M metagenome (GOLD analysis project Ga0326513, IMG submission 203654) | Bovine rumen microbial communities from UC Davis, California, United States - 2_2465_0518 | ecosystem: Host-associated > Mammals > Digestive system > Stomach > Rumen | place: USA... | reverse complement strand
CCGTCCTTACTATATCGCCTACACTTGGCCTACCTGTCAAAGCCGTGATAATCTCGTTTGCTCTATTCTCTGTGAATGTGTCCTCAATTATTTTAATTGCTTTTTCACTTGTCATTTTCTTCTCTCCATTCTTCCCAATTATTCATAACGTTTTCTAAACCATACCTAGCAACTAAATCGTATAATGTGTAGCCCTTTTCTAATTCCTTTGGGTAATACTTATTAAAAAATACATAATCAACAAAAAGTATTAACTCCTCGCACTCTTCAATAGTTTGCTTGTATGTCCTGTCGTGCTCGCTGAATTGCTTTTGAATTGATACTTCCATGCAACCTTCCATAAATTCGGGTGTAATGCAATTTGTTTTATCTGTCTGCCATATATGCCAAATTAACAGTAACAGGATTAACAGAAGTATAATAATTATTAGTGTGTTCATGTTTCACCGCCTTTCCCTTTAAAGTCTTTGCAATAAAAGTCGTCTTTTACTGCTTTAAAGAATTTCAAACATATTCCCATGTTTTTCTCACAATCCTTACAAGTTCCATGCTGGCAAGCTATTTCAATACGTTCGTTGCAAATATCTCTTAATTCTTCTTTGTTAAATTGTACTGTCGCTATACATTGAGTAGGTGTAACAGGTGACAAATTCTTAATTTCCTTGCACAGATTATGTATTAATAAATCAAAATTATCTTTATCTTTATCAAAGTGATGTTGCGATATTGTGGCAATTACGTGGTTTCTATCCACGCAATCATCACTAGGTTGTTGCTCTAGTGCCTTGATAGCTTCAGTAAGTGTTTCACTTTGGCCACCGAAAAACTTTTCATTTTGGTAGTTAAGATTATCAATTATTTGTTCCTTAGACATTTACTCCCTCACTTTCTGCTATTAGCTTATCTATGATTTTTAATACATCTGTTTGACTAATCATTGGGTCATCATTGTGATAACTTTGTATCTGAACTTCTAAATTTTCTATTTCCTCTCTAGCCTGTTTAATCTTGGCTAGTATTTCAGTATCTTTCTTGAACAACTCAATAGCTTGTACCATAATAATGCTGAAATCTTCTCCCCAGCCGTCATAGCCGACACTAGGTGAAACTTGATATTCTAGCATCTCTATAAGTTCTGAAAGGATTTCTTCTCTAGTCTTTTTCTTGTTTGGCCAATTTGCCATAATTAGTATTTTTTCATAGTCTGTCGAATACTCTGCCATTTTTACCCCCCCTAATCTCTGATACTCATAGCCATTAAAGCTATAAAACCTAAAAACAATGTAAATAATATTTCGTCCATATCTCCTCACTTACTAAAATAATTTACCGCTAGGAGTGCTATCACTAGCACCCCAGCATATTTAATTAGTTCAATCATCAGCCATCGCCTTTACAACATTTGTTTGAAGATATTTTCCAAAACATCTACAACAATAGAGTTGCCAGCTTGCTTGTATAGTTGCGAATTACTCACAACCTTACTAGCTTTATCAAAGTCTTGATCCGTAAATCCCATTAACCGCCAACACTCTTTTGGAGTTAGTTTTCTTATTCTATATTTTTCCATTGGTTCGCCCTTCTCAATCCTACAAACATCACCATCTGTCTGTAATGTTGGACAAGTATTACCTTTATCTATTACTCGCCCTCTTCTCGTCTTAGAAGCGGGATAACTCAAATCAGCAATACCGCCTAATTCACATTCTATATATCCTTGTTTAGTGGCCTGCTTGATTTTTACTGTTTCCATGACCAAATTATCTTTCTGTACCGTTGTTAAACAGTTACAAATACCTTCGTTGTTTATTTCTAGCCTTTGTTCTGTAGGAAGTCCTGGTGTTCTGTCTGTAGGATTATCAGGATTCCTACCTCGCATAGCTACAATAACTTTATTCATTTGTGTTTCCTCTAATATGAGTGGCTCTTGCCCCCACAAAATGTACGCATTGCAGGGGCTATATCGTTTTTATCCCATACGTTGTATGCAAAATTGCCACCACAATTGCCATATAACAAATTTCCTAATTTTGTTGGCATTCTTCTACCTCAATTATTATTTTTGGATCCTTATAATCCCTAGCCGATAGAGTAGGGCATATATCTTGAAACCCTGTTCTAACAAAATCTTGTGATTGTAAAGGATAAGCAATAGCACCACTAAACGGAATATAATTTGCGTTATCATTTCCATACTTTTCTATATTCTGCAACACAACTTCCTTCATGTGCTCGGTTTGTAACTCCCTTGTCATACCTTGCGCAGATACAATTTGCAATTGGTGTCGCCCCTGGTCCTTTAAGTGAGAAGTCAACTGTCTGTCTGTCTGTCTGTCTGTCTGTCTGTCTGTCAAGGGTGCCATTTTCTGTTAATATGTCAATGAGTTTTTGTGCTTTTTCTGATTTCAAATAATATTTCTCATCTACGTGTTCTTCTAAAAAGTCTTCGGCTATAGATTTTAACTCAAAAGGCTTTGGGAAGGTGTATTTTACATGGTCTTTATGTATTGAAATCATAAAAGTTCTTTCACGGTTTTGTGGAATCCCGTAATTTCGTGCGTTTAAATCTTGGTAGAAATTCAAATAGCCTAATTTTTCTAAACTTTTTAGCCATTCTTTAAAATCATTAATGTTTTTATCACTATGTACTTGTGGAACATTTTCCATCAATAGCACTTCAGGAAGATTTTTTTTGCACTCATTAAGTATTCTTTCGACTTCCCATAGTAAGCCTGATCTAGTGCCTTTTCCTTTAGACATTCCTCTTTGTTTCCCCGCCACGCTTAAATCTTGACACGGGAAAGAGTATGTCATTAAATAGGTGTATTTGTCACAATCTTTAATATCTAAATCTTTCGCTGTTATATCCCTTATATCGCTAGCTGCAAAATTTGTTCCGTGCACCGCGTTGTAACTTTGTATTGCATATTTATCAAACTCTACAACTTTCCAATGTTCAAAATTTGCGCCTAGTTTTTCAAGTGCTTTTGCTTGCGCTCCAATACCAGCAAATAATTCAATCAACCTTATTGGTTTTTCTATTTTATAAGGTTTAATGGGATTACCAATGCAATCCCAAATATCCATTTGCCCTTCACATTGATAATCATCATCAAAATTAAGCATTTCAAATCTCCTTTGCTAACAACCAATAAAACTTTCTACGCCTGTCGTAAAACGTATTTGCAGAACATGGAATGTCCATTAACGCCTTTAATGTGCTATATGTCACATTCTCGTTGACTACTGCCTTAAACAGATAATCCGATAAGTCACCGCCAGCAATCTGACAAATACGGGTTATTCTATCCATCTTTTCTCTCAAGACTGCTCTACGCTCTGCCAGACTCTCGGTCGGATTGCTAGTCTTGTTTACTGCGTGTGGCATATCTGCATTTTCATAACTAATAGCACTAACAGAATCTTTCAAACTGTTGTATTCATCTAACCACTCATTGAAGCGATAAGCGTACCACTTAGCGGTATTATATTCGCTTCGGCTGAGTTTATATTTCCCTTCATAAGACATTTTTCTCGCCATTCTTTCCCCCTTATGCTTGATAGCCCAATTTTTCAATTCTCTCACGTTCTAACTTCACAATCGCCAAATTAACAACTTCTTCTCTTGGCACGTTATAAACTTCCATCATTTCGTTTATCCATCTTTCTAGCGCTTCCTCTGGGTCATAACCTAAATTTTTCTTATTCCTTGTTTCGTTGCTAATTGTGTGTGTCATTATTTACCCCTTTCTATACTGTTTAATCTGTTCTTTGTGTGTGGCTCTGTACACCTTGAAATACTCGTTATTTCGGTCTTTTTTGCACCTATCCGAGCAATATTGACTGTTAGGGTATACAGGTTTAAAATCCTTGCCACATTGTCTACATATCTTCATTTGCTTTCCTTTCTGCCATTTCCTTGAAAAGAAACTGTCTTGCTTTGTATTCGCCATAACTTATTCCCAACTCTTTAGCCTTTGCTATATCTCGGTCAAGTGTTGGCTGTTCCTTGGCTTTTTGGTGTTTGCGTGCTTTATAGGCAGCGCAACCCATCTGATATTGATAATTAAGTTTGTTCTTTCGTAGTCTGGAACACTCTTTAGAACACGTTTTAGTGTTCGCTCTTGCCATGAACTCTTTTCCACACGTTACACATTTTCTAAGCACCATTACAGATAACTCCTTCCATAACGCTTCCTAAATTCTTCCCTTGCCTCTGCTTGTGTCATTCTTTGTTCTATCCTGTCAATCTCGTAAATCAGCTGTCCGATTATCTTACTTTCAGCACTTGCCACCCCGTTGTAATGGATAGCCTTGTGACATTCAGAACAAAGTGAAGCGGTCAAGTGGTCTTTATCTGCTAATTCTCTAAGACCACGCCCAAAAACTAAATGATGTGTTTCTTGTTTTGGCTTGCCACATAACAAACAAATATCTTTGTACTCTGATAACATAGCTTTCTCGCTTTCATTTATGCCCCAAATCGGGGTTTTAATAACTCCCTTGATAAAATCCTTAAACAAGCCCCATATCCTTGAAAAAATCGATTTTACGCTCTCGACTCTCTTTCTGCCTAAAACTGTAATCGGGTAGTGGTATCGGTTGACACATCTTGTTGAGTCTGTCGCTCACTCGGTCATCAAGTCTCAGCTTTTTCAATTCAATGTTTGATGTAATCAATGTCACTCGCTTGTTTTGGTATCTTGCGTCAATAATTCTGAACAAAATATCATCAAGCCAATTTTCGCCGCCTTTTTGTTGCCCTAGGTCGTCCAGAACTAATAACGAGCAATCACACAAAGTCTGTATCTGTGACTTTTCAAAATTCGTTTTAGAATCTTCAGAATCCATTTTGATTAACTCACTAGCGCTCACGAACTTTGTGACTAGGCTTTTTTGTTTCATCAACTCATTACAGATACAACTTGCAAGGTATGTCTTGCCACTGCCTCGGATATTGCTCCAAAGGTAAAGCCCTAAGCCCTGTTCGCTCCATTTTTCAAAGTCATTTACAAAGCTTTCAACGAACTTCCGCTGTTTTGACAAGTCTATTTGTTTTCCGTCCGTGTCCTTGTATGCGTCCCACTGGAATTCATCAAGTGTAGCCTCGTAGAAGCTAGGCGGAATATTTGCACGATGACGAACCTTTTCGACTTTCTGCTCATGTCCGCCTCTGCACTCTGGACACGCCTCTGAAAAGACTATTGTCTTGGGTTTTGCATACACTCCAAAATCATCTGTACGCTCAACCAAAATTACCCCTGTTCCATTACATCGTGGACACTCACCACTCAACAACATCTGTCATTCCCTCTCTCTGTTTTGGATTAATTTCAATACTTGGTTTAGCCTCGGTCACTTCTTGGTTGAGGTAGCTATCGAACTTAGTACCAAATAGCGTGTCAGGTCTTAAATACGCTTGCATTTTTGGATTGTGTAGCCATTCAGATACCTTGTTGTCAATTACCTTCTTGAAATCCTCTTCCGTGTAGCCCTCGTTAAACCTTGCATTGATATGCTTTTGTGTGGCCTTGGAAGAAGCTTTATAGTTTCGGCCTGTGGCTTGGTTCAAGTAGTCGAGTATTCTCGACACTGTTTCTTTAGAAACAGAAGTAATATTATTGTCTCTATTCTCTATACTCTTATCTCTATACTCTATACTATGGTGGACGTTTGTCGGACATTTGTCCGCTAGTAGGTTCGTTGCCTTGATTTCCATTCTTTTTTGCTTCTTTCGTTCGGCTTCTGTTGACGATTGCCCAACAAATAACTCAATATCGCTCATGTAAATAGCGCCGCCCTCTAGTACATCAATAAGACCAAGATTTTTGAAAAGCATTAACGCTTTTTCAACTACTCCAATAGGTTGACGGGTAATTGTAGCAATCATTTGAGAGTTGTACGGGATTAAATCATTAACCATCAGTAATCCGTTATTTTTTAGGCTTTTGAGATACATTTTCAAAAGGATATTGGAATATAAAACCCCGTCTGGCTGACTCTCTAAAACTGCAATTACATCATTGTCAAAGAAATTTTCTTTCAATCTCATGTAATAATATTTTTTGCTGTCTGCCATTTTTCCTTATTCCCCTTTTAGTCTGCTAATAATCATGTCAGTTAGTTCAAACACTGTCTGTTCTGCTTCAACTGTCAAGCTTGCGCTTTTGTCGTGTTTGCTGATGTAATCGAAAGCAATCGACTTTAATTCTTCCTCGTTTGTAATCCATGAACACTCTGTCATCGCTTGCCCCCTTCTATCTCTTCCAGAAGCTTCAACGCCATTTCAAAGACTTCACTCACTGCAACCTCTTTGTATTCCTTCTTTGCCTTGCTGTATGCGATGTGTCGCATTGTGTCAAAGGCTCTAATCTTGACTAAATCTGCAAATGTGACTTTAACTTTCATGTTCTACCCCCTTTTTGTATAATTCGCACCAATCACTTAAATCCATTGTGACTAACCACCCTTTACGGTTACGCCTGTGAAATAGTGTCGGCTTTCCGTCTTTGCGTTTCTCTGCTTCGGCTCTGGCCTGTTCCATAGCGTTTTCTATATTTAGTTTTTCTACCCTCTTGCATTCGATGTGTATCCCCTTCAAGCCAATAACGTCCGACTCATGACAAAACACATAACCACGCTTAATACTTTCTATTCCAAGTTCATCGGAAAGAATCTTTGCTAGTTCTCTTTCCCCTTGTGCGCCTTTGTTTCGGCTTGCTCGTCCTTGTTTTTTGTAATCCATGACTTCTCCCATTCTGTAATTAGATTGTCGATTTCTTCTTGGCTCCATGTTGGAATTTCTAACTCTTGACATTGACGTACTGCACAATCAATTAATTTCGCCATCTCTCTTGAATCATAGCTAGAACTTCCAAAATAGCCTCTTAAAACGATTTTAGGGTTATCGGTTAAGAAATCCTCATGCACAATCTCGGAATAGCTAAATTTAGCTTTTAGAGGCTTTAGCGTGTCCTTGTTGCATTCAATATCTACCCACTGCCCAGCTTCTTGTAAAATCGATTGGTAGATTGTTTCTTTATCCGTCTGCAAGGCTTCGGCTATATCTCCACATAATCTCCAAAAGTAACGATTGGCATTTAGTGAGCGTTTCTCAAAATAGTTTTTGATTTCCAGAACTACCCGTTTGCCTTTTAGCTTTTGAAGGTGTTCAGTCACTTCTGAATCCTTTACCCAAAACAAAAGTCCTAAATCCCCGTTTGTAGCCCTCGTAAACCCGTCAAAATCGCCTACAACATGAATCATTGATAATTTCCTCGCTTAATACTTTTTTGCCCCGTATTTCCGTCTTAATGTGTCGCCTCGCTCCTTTTTCATACTGACGATTTCACACTCAACGTAACGCTCAGCGTTTACCTTCTGGACTTCCGTCCTGTGCTTTATTTCGTAATCCTTGTATTCTTCGCAAGTGGCGTGGCAATTGCACTCACGCTTTTCGCAATCTCTACAAGGGCATTTGATGTAATTGAAATTCATTCGCACCCCCTTTTGAAGTTCCCCAGTAGACCAACACTGAAGAACTTCAAGTATTTTGTGTGTGGTATAAAAATATTAAAAGCCTATTGGCTATTAACCGACTTCAAGAAATCTTCTGCAATTTCTACTGTGATTTCTTTTATTGCTGTAATCTTGTAATGATCTAGCACGTTCTTGATGTACTCCTGTGACTTGCTGTTGAGTATCTTCAGGACTTCTGTCTTAGCCTTGGCACCCTTCAAAATAGTTTCTTTCTTAGGTGCCGAACTACCTTGCTTATTCTTGAACTCGTAAACAACCGCTTTAGTCTTTGCGTTTACTATTCGCAATTCGCAAATGTTCCTGTTAGAATCGTATGAAATATAATCAACTGCAAATCTGTCATACGTTGTCGGCTTTCCGTTCTTGTTGGCAATCTCACAATTTGAAACCCATATAAACGGGGCGGTGTATAACTCTCGACCAATACCCCAATTGACACACGCACGTTTAAAACTGTCTGAGGCTTGGCCTTTTTCTTTTTCCGTGTAGCTTTCCGTTCCTACGTCCTGTTTTGTTACCCATTCGCCCTCTATCTTGATTGACACGTTACAAAACAGATTTCCGTTGATTAGTTCGTGGTTACGTTGCCAATTCTCACAACCTACTGTTTCATCTAGTAGGTTCATGTCTGCTCTAGCGTCCTTGTATAGCAACAATGAACAACCTTTTTCTGAGACTGTGGCAACTCTGCACTCTATCTCGTCCGCAAATAATGTTCTAAACTCCATGTTCTCTTAATCCTTTCAGTGTTCTTTCACAACACTCGATTTCATGCTCGTACCATTCTTTGCAAGCGTCCAGACAATTAAAGGACATATACTGAAAACCTTTAACTGTCTCGTATTCTGCTCGCAAGCCTTTTAGCCGAGCCTCATAACGTTCTCTTGCTTCTTGGCTCATTTTCTACCCCCTAATAAGGTTCTTCCTGTTCGTCGCATTCAGTGACTTCAAATGTTCTCTCTATCATGTCGCAATCGTAATTCTCAGCGATGTATGAAATACTCTCGCCTCTTAAATCGTTTGTTATGTTCTCGATTGCTTCGCTTTCGCTGTCTGCTGTTGTCTCAACTTCAATTACAATCTCAACTCTGCATTTTGCCTTATAGACTTTTTTCATCGTTACTCTCCTTTGAAAGTTCAATCGCACTCACCACCGCAATAGGGAAACTCAAAGCGATTAAACCGACCGCAAATAATACATACATTGTTCTAATCCCCTTTCCTGTGATACAATTTCAAGCGTTGCGCCAGACCTGTTTGAAATCTTCAAAATTCATTTGAAGGATTTCTGCCAACTCAATAGCTTCTGGAATAGAGAAACGACGTTGCCCGTTTACCTTCATGGAAAACAAGCCTTGCCCTATTCCCATTTTTCTAGCTATCTCGTTTTGAGTCATTGGCGTAGCGTTTAGAAATTGCTTCAAAACCACTACATTTAGCATTGTTCAATTTTTTCCTTTCCTAAATTGCGTTTTGGGAAAATTCACAAAGTTGTGTTAGAATTAAAAGATGTTTAAAAATTAAAAGATTTTAATTATCGGCATAATATCTGTTTATCCGATAGATACGTGAATAATAAAAAGAGTTTCTGAAAACTCTGTGACTTCCTAAACACAAATACATATTAGTCCATTTATCACCAAATGTAAACACATTATTCATAAAAAATTCACTAAGCATTTTGCACAAATTTTGTGTATTCTCACAATAGAAAAAGTGTTGCAAAATACTACATATTGTGCTTTGTTTAAATTTGCGTACAATGTAACAATATGTTATATTTTCAGTAACTTATAAACCACAATTTGCAAAGGAGATATTTTATGTTTGGGAACAATGAAGAAAAGAAACAGGAAAAAGTCAACAAGCTAATGGAAAGATACAAAATCACTAATGTATCTAGTGACATTTCAGAAGATGTTCTGGCAATCGCCCAAGACTTGGCGGGTAACAAAATGATTGAACTCGGTACGCTTCTACAAGGAAATGGCGCCGACTCTGTTAAAATGTCATATCTTAGTGCAATAATGAAGCAAAATTTCATCATCATTAAACTTTTGGGCGAAATCGCCCACAAATAGAGATTTATTTCACGAATGTGAAGAAAAACTTCAAGAAAACGAAAATAAACCCCAAGAACCTAGAATTTTCTAAGCCTTGGGGTTTTGTATTGCTACCACTCTTTCGAGTGTAGGAGAGTAGCCTAAGCTTTGACACACTTGCCATTCTTCAGAAGATTTACAAGTGTTAAATTCTGCGCCACTGTTCCGCTGTAGTTTGAAATTCCGTTAGCGGCCGCAATCTTCTTTCTATGATTGAAAGAAGTATCTTTTTCGCCAACTGTGGCAAGGGCTGAAACTAAAGATGTTCCTTTGCCTGTGTACTTTGAATAATATGAAGTGGCTGTGGCTCCGCCTGGATTTTCTCCACTAATCACTACAACTGTGTGGTTTTTTGATTTAGTCACCAAAATATCGCCCGTCACAAGCTTCACACCCTTTTTGTATGTCAGAACCTCAAATAATCCTGTCGCTAAAAGAATTGTCTTTTCGTTTGCTGTTGTGAAGTTGCCAACGTCTACGCCTGTGGCTTCTTTCACGCACTGTCTAACGAGTGCCGAACAATCTGTGTTAGTTTTCTTTGCACTTTCAATCCCGTCTTTTAGGATTGCGCCTCTGTCGGCTTGTGAGTAGCCAATGTTTGCATTGTTGCACGCTTTCACCATTCTTTCAGCGATTTTGTGTGCGTGTACTGTGTTCTTGGCTCTGAGGATATACCAACCCTTAGAATGTACATAAAATTCTTGCATTGATACTTCGCCTTTAAAGTCGTTGACGTTTGTCTGAAGCTGGTCGCCCTTAACTCCGTTTAGTTTTCCGTTTTCGTCGTGTCGTGCTGAACCTATATAATATGTCATGTTTTCGCTCCTTTCGTAGTGATTTAATACCGATTTTTGCCTATAAATAAAGGGTTTTGCGACTAAGGGGAGTAAGTCACAAAACCCGTGGAAAGGGGCAATCTATCGGATAAAGTTCGCTTTTTCCGTATGATTAATTTCTATTTACAAAAAATTTCTATCAACTCTTTTGCCTTTTTTGAATCTAGTTTGTTTAATTGCTCAAACCATAACAAGTCACTATCTTTTGAATTTACACCAAAATGATAAGTGAAATATCCGTTGCCTATTTCTCCGTCACTTGCTCGTACCATTACTGTTGTAAGTGGTGGCTGTCCGTTAGCTTTGAACCATTCATCAATTTCAATAAACTCTCGGTCAACAAACTCTGCTTCTTGTTCCTTTCCTAGCCATCGAGCTACCTCGCCATAAGTGACAAAACTTTTTCTCTCAAATCGTTCGATAATTGCTTTATAAATTTCGTACATAAACTTTCTCCTTTCTGTACTAAATTAATTGTTCATTATATATAACGATTTGAGAAAGTTTAAAATTGCCATTTTTTGACGTTTTCAGTGTAAAGTGATGAATTTCACAAAATGTTCAGAGTTTGAGGCTCTTTCTAGTGACTATTATTTCTTAACTAAATACTTATTTAGTTAAAGATAACTTTATCTGAAGATATTAGCGTATTTTTACAACCGCCATTCTTGTCGCGGTACTTTGTGATGTACCATATACCTTAGATGAGTTTGTAGTATAACCGCTATTGTTCATATGCTCAACTACTCGTAAATGAACATTGATCCCACCGCTTGATACATAAACAATACTTGTTGTTCCTATTTTCGCCTGAGCTGATAAACTATGAGCATTATAGTAAGTTACGCTTGATAAATTCAGTGATTGATTATCATTTGATAAAATACCTACTTCTACACCGGTATATTGGAGTAACTCACAATGAGCAACACCATGTACTAAATATACTCCTGGTTTTGTTATAGTAATTCCATTAGATGTAAATTGATATAATGCATTATCAGTATTATACAAGACATTGGAGACGGGCACTAGTGCTGAGGTCGTGTTAATGCTTATACCACTACTACTGGAAATATAACCCTCGCACATTTCACCTATTTTCTTTATATCCGAGATGTCGCTATTTGCTACAAGTTTATTAGTAGATGAAGCATTTGTGGGAATGAGTAAATCTAAATTCGATAAATTAGTTTTTGTCTCACTTAAATCACTATTTAACGTAGCAATCTTTGAAAATGCATCATTACCTGTCACCGCACTAGCACTAGATTTAGAGCCTAAATCATTATTTAGTTGAGAAATTGCATTTTTTACATCTTCAAAACTCTGTGCAATCTGCACAAGGCTAGTGACGGAGTCTAAATTAATTCCGCTTTGAACTACACGACCTAAAGATATATATACCTCGGTTGCACCGCCTCTGAAAGTGGCCTCTGGGATTGTGTCCGTTGCATTTTCCATCTGCTCAACAAATGTCTCACACAATTCTGCTGAATTGTCACCCGTGTAGAGTCTAAAGCCAACTATATAATAGTTAGTCTGTCCCTGTGTTCCTGTTGGAATGCTCCACTCTTCAATTGCTCCAGCGTCAATTTGTATTCTTCTACCCTCTTTAGTAATCAACACGCCATCGTCAGCCTTAATTGTGTTTGCGTCCTCGATTGATAAAGCCATTTGTGAACCTACGGGCATGATTGAAGTCACGTTTCCACTTATGCCAGCTTGATAGTCTGCGTCTTGATATGCGTAGATTGGTTTGAATAAATTACCTGTTATTAAATTTGCGCTCATAGTTCCTCTCCTTTGATTTTGTATTCAACTATATTAATACCGCCCACAATAGCATAGATTTTTTGAACAATCGGCGCTGTTAAAACTGTGCCATCTGGGAAAGTACCCGTCACCATGTCACCGATTTCAAGTTCTAAATCTTGTGGGGCTTTGATTTTAAGTGATTTATACGACATTACTTCTTTTAGCTTTTCAGTGCCGCCATCTATCAAGTCTTGCATACTCTCAGCACTTCCATAATCGTAGAACTCCGTTCTTTCATCAAATCCCGTGTAGTATTGCGTTTGGGTAATCTGTCCGTGTTGATTGACGTATAAATCAACTTTTATTCTGTTTTGAAGTTCGCCCGAACCAGCACACAACAAATGATTTATACCCATATTGTCAATTGTAAAGGTCATCGGTACTCTATTGTCTGAGTTATACGCCCCTTGTATCTGTGTGGACTGCACCGCCTTAACATAGACTTTAACGGGTTGCCCGTGGTTAGGCTTAGAAGCCCATATTTTTAAGCGATACCCGTACTTTTCTAACATTCCCTCTAATCCGTCAAGTGTGTTGATGTATAGTGGAAATTGGTAGTTGTTTATTGTCAATCCGCTTGATACCTCTGGAACCTCGAAAAAGCCCCCTAAAACGCTTGATAACATCGTCCTCAATATCTCGTTAGCCTCACCGCTAACAACCTTGTAATTTGAACCGCTAGGTGGCAAAATGAGGGATTTTGACATTAAGCCGCGCCAAGTGAAGCCCTTGACTGTGTGATAGTCTACCTCTGTGGTTGAGTAATTATATTCAATTATTCCGCCATACTCGGTTCCATCGATATAAAAGCCATAAGGCACAAAATCAAGCAAACTCGTAGAAAACTCAAAGTCGTTACGTGCGTCTTGCGATGTGCCTATCTCTATATCTATATCCATGTCTACCGAGCCGATTTCTCTGTAATTAGAATCAAATAATACAATCATCGTGGCTCACTTCTTTCTTTGTAGATAGTCAACTGAATTCCGTATGTTCTAGGGTAGCGAAGTATCATGTTACCACTAGGAATCTGCTTGAATAGTTCATAGCGTGGATTTCTATAATCAAACACGTTTGTAATTATTCCAGACTCTGAAACCACGTAACATTGTCGGTCTAGTGGTGTATTCTGCCTTGAATCAATAACCATGTACTGATTAGCCCTCAAAGGATAATCAACTTCATGAACGTCATTATCAATAGTGATTGATACGCTAGGCGCCGCCCCGTAAGCAATTAACTTAAAATTGCAATCTGCGTAGTGGTCTACTTCGATGAACAATGAGTCATTTCCTTGTGCGTAAGAATATGTATATCCGTAACGTCCAACACTAGGCTCATAACCTTTGGCGTCATCGTCCAAAAAGCTATTATCCGTTGGAAATATCTCTATTTTCTGTTCCTCTATCCAAAATGGATAAGGCGCATAAAAAGTAGCTGTGTTGATTGTGTAAGCGCTCCCGTTTCCATCGGGATATGTGTCTGAGGTAATCATGTAACATTCAATGTAATCATTTCCCCAAGTCAACCGCCCGACTTGCTGATGTGTGATATCATACTCGGTCTCAAAGTGTAAAGCGTCAATTAACGCTTTTCTTTGTGCCTTTGTTCCTCGGAATTTGAAAGTACAATCAAAGGTCTTGGCTGACTTGGTGAACCTGTTGACGATTTCGCCAAACTTTCGTGACGTTACGTCTTTATCCCATGTGTACTTGTGGAAGTCCGCTTTTTCTAACTTTGCGGAATCAAAATCGAGCAGGTTAAAAACTTTTCCCCTACTCGATGTATAAGTGACTTTAGCCATTGAACGCCACCCCCATATTAGTTAATGCTCTTGTAACTTCTCTATCATTGAGAATTATTCTCGTTGTTGCGGAACTTGCTCCGTCTCTAACTGCTGAATACATATCGTCATAGCTGAATGGCTCCGCCATAATTGCAGACATATCTAAAGCAAGCCCTTGCGCTGCCTTAGTGACTAAATACTTGTTATTGTCAATGCCAGTTGCTAATAATTCCATAAAATCGGGCATCCATGTATCAGCCTTTGCAAGTGGACCTTTGTCTGGAACTGTGAAATGAAGGTAGCTTGTAATCTCTGAAGCCATTGACTTGACTTCATCAAGCAATGAACTCATTTTTTCCTTGATACCACTTGCAAAGTTTCCAATCATATCACGCCCCCAACTAAGCGAATTGCTTACAAGGTCGCTGAATTTGCCCGTGATATTGCTTGCCATGCTTGCAACTTCACTGATTGCATTCGAGGACATTGTTTTTATTCCATTGCCCACATTTGTAGCCATTTCGGAAGTCTTTGCGACTGCGTTGCTTACGCCATCAGCAAATGAACTCTTGATGCTAGTCCAAGCGTTGCCGACTGTTGTTGTGATATTGCTAAAAGTGGTTGAAAAATTATTTTTGATATTCGTCAACCTTGTTTTGAGCGAATTACTAATAGCGGTCATTTTCTCAACTGTTGTTGTTGTCATGTTGTTATAGAACTCACTAGCCCCCGACTTAATCAATGTAAAAGCATTACTAAAGCCCGTTTTCATTTCTGAAAGCTTACTAGAAACTGCTGAACCTACACTTGACATTGTGGAGCCGATGAAACTACTGACGTTTGTAAATGCTGTGGTTGTTGTCTCTCCGATTGCTGTGAAAGTATTTGAGAAGAAATTTCCAATTCCTTCAACTACTCCGCCGATGAAGTCACTAAATGCCGACCAAACACCGCTAGCCCATTCAGTAATGGCACCCCAATTTTTAACAACTAGGACAATGCCGCCAATAACTGCCGCAATTGCCGCCCCGATTGCAAGGAATGGCGCACAAGCTGTAACAACTCCAACGATTGCTGGAATTACTGCTGTTGTTATTACAGTGCCGACTGTGGTTATAGCTGGGATTAAAGTTCCCGTGATTACTGGAATCAATGTTCCACTCACAAAGGTTACTATTGTGCCGATATTTGTGATTAGCATTCCTACACCGCTTACAATCTTACCAACGATAATAAGAACGGGGCCAACTGCCGCAACAACGCCCGCCACTTGCACAATGAATTGTTGTTGACTCTCTGAAAGTGAATTCCAGAAGCTTACTGCACTTTGTATTGCTTTGCCCAGGCTTTCCATAGCTTTTGTAATCATTGGCATCATGCTATTGGCTACATCAGTACCTAACAATTTGATTTCATTTAAATGCATCTGGAATTCATCTACGGGGTCAAGTGTAGCATTGAAAGTGTTTTCAACATTTCCGCTGAAATCTTCCATTGATGTGCCTAATTCTTCAAAAGATAATCGCCCTGACTGACAAGCCTCTGCAATTGAGACACCCGCTTTTGAACCGAATAATTCAATAGCTTGTTGATATGCTTCTGTATCTGTTGAAGCATTCTGCATTGTGGTTTGAAGTTCAGCCATAGCTTGTTCCATGGTCTTGCCTTCTGCTGTGGCATTTGTGAAAGCTTTCTTCATGCCCGCCATAACAGTACCGGCGTCAATACCTTGTTTTGACAAGTTAGCAATGAACATAGCTGAATCGCTAGCACTGTAACCCATTTCTTTAAGGGCGGCGGCGTTTGTTGTCATGCTCTGGGCTAATGTGTCCACTGAAATACCCGTGTCTTGTCCAGCCTTATTCAAAGTGTCAAGAAATACGCCTGTTTGACTTACGTCAAGCCCAAAGGCCGCCATAGCACTTTGAACTGTGTCAATTGATGAACTAACCTCGGTTCCGTTTATCTGGGCAAATTGAATAAACTTTGTTGACAAATCCTCTAATTCTTGCCCTGTTACTCCAAAACGTGTGTTGACTTCGCCGACTGCATTGCCAGCTGTTTCAAAAGAAGTCGGAATAGTTGTGGCAATATTTGAGGCTATATCTTGCATTTCTTGTAGTGCTTCGCCTGTTGCGCCCGTTTTAGTTATGATAATATCCATTGCATTATCAACTTCATTGAATGCAACAAGTGAAGCGGCACCAACTGCCATTATTGGCGCTGTCACGTTCTTCGCCATTCCTTCGCCAAAACTAGAAATCTTCTTGCCTACTGCCTCAACTTTTCCGCCTAACTCTTCAAAGTATGCACCAACGCTTGAAAGCTGTCCGCCATTGTCCTTTAACGCTTGCTCAGTGTTTGCAATTGCCCTCTGCAAGTTCTCATACTGAGTTTTTAGCTTAATAACCTTATCGGAGTTTTCGCCTTCTGTTGCACTAACTCGCTGAATCTCAGCGGTCAATAATTCTTCTTGCTTTTTCTGTGAGGCTAATTGATTTTGAAGGGTTTTTGACAATTGAATACGTGTTTGCCAGTTTCCGTTCCCGTTTTTAAGTTCGTTCTGAAGCTTTTTTGCTTCTGCTTGATATAATTTAGTCTCGTTAGTACATTGCGCCATGCCTTGCTTGTAAGCCTGTGCGCCTTCTAACTCGACTTTAACGCCTATTGTAGCCATTTTTCTACCTCTATAAGAGACTTAAAGCCTCAAATATATCCCATGTCTTTTTAGGTGGTTTTTGCTTTGCAGAACCGCTTTCGATTGCTTGACATGAAAGCAAATCGACGAACTCACCCCATTTCGTGTTCATGGTCTCTTCACGGGTCATATTTAACTTATGCCCCCAATAAATAATCCATGAATCATTTACATAGATTTTGTCGTTTCTGCGTTTTCTTTTTTTGGCTCTGTGTCGATTTCTGTCTTTCCATCTTCCATGTAGTCACTGAAAGCCTTGTTTGATAACTCCATCAACTCAACTTCTGTCATACACTCCAATTCCTCACGGGTGATGACGTTCATCTGATAAGAATTATCAAGAAAATGCGCTTTTCTTTCGTGCGCTTCGTTCATGATAATAATCATGTTTTCAATGGCTTTCATCTGTGCGTCGAAGTCATCATTTGTCAACACATCACCTAATTTCTTTATGTCATTATTTGGGCAAAGCTTAGCCAGCTGACGTTCTGCCCAAACAGTCCTTTCAAACTTAATTTCTCTCATGTCTACTCTCCTATTTTTAAAAAAGAGGGGTTATAAAAACCCCTCATGTCTTTACTGAATATTGAAAAATCCCTTGATAACAGTCTCAGCGGCGCTCTCGCTTGCAAGTTCACCGCCTACTTTCTTCCAAACTCCGTTTGTAGAATCATCACGAGAAAGTGTAAATTCTAACTCCTGTGTCTGGAAGTCCACTTCATCTTCCTGTGTAGCCGCCTCAAGTGTCTGAGGGTTTAATGTGGCCTTTGTTAAAATAACAGGTGTGAAGTAAGTAGTTCCGCCACTAAGATAGCGAACAACGAAACCAAGGCCAACAAATGGAGTTGACTGGTCTAAACCATAATTAATGAATCCGTTATTGTCTGCTGTTGGAAGTCCAGCGATTAACTTCTCAGCGTCCTGAAGAAGTCCGTCAACTGTGAGTGTACAAGTTCCGCCTGTGAACTGTCCGCCGACTGTCTCCGCAATGATATTATCAGCATAGAAGTTTGAGGCGTCACTTGACTCTGGTTCGATTGATACCTCTACGCCTCTTGCGAGTCTCTGTCCGTCTGAATATGTGATAGTACCTTCATTGTTAGCATAAATTGCAACATAAGGCTTTGAAAAACCTGTACACACTTTACCTAATGCACTCATTTTATTTCTCCTTTCGTAATAAAAAAGAAGGTAACTACTTTGTTACCTTCTCAATTGCTTTATCTAATTGTTTCTGCATAGCGCCAACGCAAGGACTCTCAGACTTGCGTTTTGTGGCGTTTATAAAAGGTTGCTTCTTCATAAAAGAAGTACCCGAATTCACTGAGTTAGCAAGCATTTGAATATTATGTCGCTTACCGCTTTTTGTCTCATAATATCCATCAAAACCGACTTTTGTGTTTGTATCGTCTCCGCCCTTGATAGGAGCAACACCCATAGAGTCAATTAACGCTTGTTTCTCGTACTCGTAAAGGTATCTTACGTCAGTACGCTTGTTATTGCTTTGCGTTTTGAGTGCTTCTACGTTTTGACGCATTGTGTCAGCGACTACGCCAGCGCCTTTGTAGACACATTGTTTCATTGTGCCTTCAGCTTCGTTCGATAGTTTTTCAAACATCGCCAAAGTCTCGTTTATTCCGCTTGTATTGACTGAAATGCCTTTACTCATACTATCCGCCAACTCCATGAATAGTGAATCAACTTTGTTTCATCTTCATACTGAACCGACTCCAAGACCCAACCGCAACAAGTTGAATCTAAAACAGTTTGTATATCGTCTATAAACGGGTCAAATTCTGTCTCCGTGTAGAAATCTAAAGAACCCTCAATGACTTGCTCTTTCTTTCCGTTATCAGCGTTGAAAGAGTCGCTTTCGCCCTCTTCTGCCCAAACTCCATAAGGCAAAGAGTAATCTTCTGCACGTTCATAGTGATACACGGTCAAATCGTCACTGATTATGTTCAAATTTTCATATATGCTTTTAAGTCTGTTCTGTATAGATTTCATAAAGCTTCTCCACTTCAACAAGGGTTAAGTCAATTGCGTCCTTACCGATGATTTTTTGCATAGCGTCAATTTGATACTGCTTGCCATCGTCTGGAATCACAATCCAACTATCCTCAATGTCTGTATTATAACAACGTAGTAATGAATCTATTCGATGATTAGCGCCCAAGGCCGCATACATTCGATTAACACCAACTGCACGCTCACTGTAATAGGCTTTTGCCACCTCAATGAGTTTCATTGAAGGTTTCAACCCTTTAGGGGCGACGTTTTCAAGCGAATAGAGTGTCAATAATCCCTGTTCGTCCATAATCAACCCCCAAAATTAGTGTAATCAGCGCTCATTGATAACTGTGCTTTCTGCTCGTCATAGCTTGCCTTTAGTGAATCGTAATTGTCGGGATTTCCGAACTTCATTTTGCAATAAGTGATAATAGCCACGTTGCAAATTGAATCTAACTCACTAGGAAGTACAACGCCCGCAATTCCCAAATCAATCTTTGCTGAATCAATCAACATATTTAATTCTGAATCGAATGTATTTGAGGTTACTCTGCAAGCAACCTTTACATCATCTAGTAATGCCATTGTTACGCCCTCTTATTTGCCTTTGTAGGCTTTTTCTTTGTCTCCTTTGGCTTTTCCTCAACTGCTTTTAAAACGCCCCTAGAAATACCACTTAAAGCCCTTTCCTCAGTCAGCTCAATTACTGAGCCAACTGAGTAAGGAGCGTTAGTTTTACAATCAAAGCAAGCCTTTAACACTTGCACCTTCATGATTATACTGTCTCTGGCTTTGCGATAAGTGTAAATGCCTTATCAGCTACAACGCCAAGTCCTACATAAACCTTTCCGAGAACTTCTACAAGGTCTTCTTTCTTGCGTGAAAGTTCGTCGAATGTATACTGAATCTCTTCTCCGTTAGGGAAGTTTGCAAGTGCGCCCTCGCCAAAGTCACCAACGATTGCATAAACAGCACCTGTTGTTGCTGTGTCATAAACAGGAAGTGAGTTATTGAAGTGAACCTCAAAGCCTTCAAATGGGTCTACTGCGTATCCGTTTGCGTACTGAGCAGCCTTGAACTTTGACCATGTAGCCTTATTCATTACTACTACAGGGTTTGTTGCTTCGTCTGAAAGCTGTCCGAGTGCCTCAGCTACTGTTCCAACTGCAGGTGCAGAAGTAATCTTGTTGGCTGAAACGCTTGTTGCTGTTGCTGTCTGTGGAAGTGTGGCAATCTGTCCGATAAGTGCGTCAGCCATCTTCTTAATAATTCTATATGCTAACTCATCATAGATATACTGAATGAACGCCTCACCTCTCATTGACATTACTTCGTCAGAGAATGACTTCCACTTCTTAACGAATGCTGGCACGATTGTAACAATACCTTCAACAAGTGCCTCTTCGTCAACTGCTCCGCTTCCCTCTGTGTGAATTACTGCCTCACCGCCAGAAATTTCAAAGTTTACTTTAAGGTTGCCCTTAACCTCTGTCTTTGCAACAAGACTCATGATTTCGTTTCTATCCCATGCGGTCTTTACAATGTCATAAACCATGTCTGGAACTGCGATTGTTCCGTTAGTTGCGTTTGTTGTGAGAAGCGCTGCTCTTAACTCTTCGTCATTACCTGTCTTGATATACTCAGCAAATAAATCCATGTACTCCTTAGAGTTTCTGTATTCCTTAATGTCCTTCATTCCTCTTTCCTCTCTTTCTGCTTTCTTTACTACTTCGCCTTCACCATTTGCAACAAGTGAGCGAACTTCATTCTTCTTTGCCTCTAATGCCTTGCGTGTCTCCATCTCATCAATGATAGAACGGATTTCCTTTTCTACTGCGTCAAGGTCAGTCTCTTCTGTAGCGTTGTCAACTACTGTTCTCAACTCTAAGCGTCTTGCTTCAAGTTCTTCGATTGACATTTCTCTAATTTCCATTTTTAAAGTCTCCTTTACATCATTGTTAAAATTCTAAGTGTCTGCTTGCGTCTTTCAAGCTTTCGTGCTTCGGCTTTAACATTCTCCAATGACTCTTTAGCACTATCCAGCGCCTTAGATAAACCTCTTGCTTGTATGCTTGTATCTTCGTAAGCTGGGAATGTTACTGCTGACACCTCAAACACTTTTGAAATCTTCAAAATGCTTCTTGTAGGGTGGTCACTGTCAATATCTTCCCATTTATCCTCATCAACTGTGAACATGAACGACATTCCATCAATGTCGCCACGTTCTACAGCCGAATATAGGCTCTTTGCCTCTGTGTTGTTCTCTGTGTCAAGGTCAACACGAATCTTCATTCCTTTTTCATCGATTTCCATCTGCATAGTCGAATTAACTGTATTATTTCGGCTTCTAGCAAGTGGAATCATGTCTGTATTGTGATTTACAAGAAATCTAACGTCTTTTAAATCTGTGGTATCAAGTGCGCCACGCTCTATGATTTCATCGTACCAACCTAAGTTAGTTCTTGAATCATAGACAATCGGTCTACCCTCTAAAAAGTTTCCGTGTTCCTCGTTGTTTTCTGCTCTTACCTCAAAAGTAAAAGCCCTAATCTCTTTATTCATCGTTGCTGTCTCCTTTCCCATTATCCAATGAGTTTACTTTATCATCAGCGTTGTAGTATTCACCTCGGATAATCCTTACATCGCCATTCTCAACATTTGGCAAATTCCAAATATCCAAAGCTTGATTGATTGTCAAAATGCCTCTATCAAGCAATTGAGTTGATACGTTCAATTTCTCTGCGTTGCTCAAATACTGAAGCCTATTTGATGAGGCTACAACCTCATTGCCTTGGCTTTGCTCTCGGAAGGTAAAAAGCATTTTTGTTAAGACTTCGCTAAACTGTATTGCGAATGGCTCAATAGCACCCTCGTAGAATGCTGTCCATGAATCGCCATAAGCTTTGTTTTGCAATACTTCCTCATTGACTCCGAAGTATTCAAAAGCACCTTCACGAATTTCTTTCATCTGGTCAGAATTAATAACCCAAGGCTTAGCCTCGACTTGATGAATATCCGAATAGGTATTTGGGAACAAAAGTATTCCGCCGCCTTCTGACTCTCTCGCAAAGTTCTCAGAACTGAAGCGCTTGCGCTCTTTTGCTAAATCCTCTGTCTTTGTGAAGTTTGTAATCTTCGCCCAGAATCGATACGCCGCACTTGATTTTGTAGCTTCTTGAATTCCTTGGTTTTCAATCGAAATTAAATCAAGTGTAGGGTGTAATGCGTGGTTGCTTTCTCCGAACAAATCATCTTTATACTGAAACTTGTTCATTACTGCGCAATATTCCAATTCAATAGCTGCCTTGTGTCCATCACGGAACGTATAACGCAAATATGGTACTCCGCTATATTGAACAACTTCGCATTGTGTAGGCACGCAACTAAAAATACCGCTTATCTCTCCGTATTCGTCATATACGGGAACGATAAAAGCGGTGTTGTGTACATCTAATATTGTGCTAAGTCGATAAAGAAATTGACTCCAACTTTGAAATTGGTTAGGAGCCTTTGCAAGCTTGTTTCTAAGTGAAGGCTTTGCACTTCCTAGAATATCAACCTTTAATTTACTGATATGTGTTGCTCTTGCGTTGATACACGCACGAATCAACTGATTTTCGTAGATACTACCCAAGTGAGTTGTGAATCTTGGCTCATATCCAGAAATCATTTTAAATTTGCCCTCGTAAGTGCCTTTTGGCTCTGGGCGATTTTTAAGGAATACATCAAATAATCCCATTGTTAATTACTCCTTATTTGCTAGTTGTTCGCCTATCTCGTTGAACCACTTCTGACGGACACACCAAGCGTCCGACAAGGCCGCTAGTCCGTCAATGTGTTGTGTAGGCGATAATTTAATCAATTTACCTCTTGCAGATTGTGACTCTACCTTAACGCCAGCATTTAGAAAATGCATTTTCAAAAGGTCGTTGTCACCGATGTGCAATTTACCATCTTGCATAACGCCTTGTAACTCTTGTAAAACTCCCCAAAGGTTAGTCCCCTGGAATACATCGTCTGTCTTGAATCCGTAATTGTTTAGGTCTTGCACTAAGTACTGCGCTGTGTATCTATCGTAACCAACTTGAAGCGGAAGAATTTCAAACTCTTCAACAAGGCTTCTCAGCCAATTAAAGCAATCATGATAATCAACGAAGTTTTCTCCGCTTGGGTCAAGTAGTCCACGCTCCACATAGATGTTATATGGTACATTGTCACGTTGCGTTGCTTCTTGTATCTTGGCGGAAGGTAGCCAAAACTTGGCGAACACGTAGAACTCACCGCCACGCTCAACAATACAAATTGCGCTTGTTAAGTCGGTAGTCCTTGATAAGTCGATACCGCAAACACAATATGAACTCTTAAAGTCCTCTATGCTTAGATGTTCGCCGCAACACTTTTCTACTGTCTTGGTGTCTAACCATGCAAGCGAACTGTTTTGCTTGATATTGCACTGTTTTACTAGAAACTCCGCTTTGTCGGATAAAGAACCTTCTGCAATCGCTATCTGTTCAAGCATATAGTCAACTGAAACTGATACGCCTAGATTCGGATTGCTTTTCTTTAGTTCGTTTATGTCGTTCCATTTCTCTACATCGTCAATCATGTAAAGGAATGGGAGAAATCGAGTCTCTTTGCTATCGCCTAATAAAAGGCGTGTAGCACGTTTCATCAGATTGTCAAAGATTGAGTCATTAACATATCCAGAAGTCGTACAAGACAATAATAAAGGCTCCTCGCGGGCGCCCTGCCCTGACTTCATAACTGCATATTGCTTTAAGCCTTTGTCACCTTCCCAAGAAGCAATTTCATCACATATCGCAACCGAAGGATTGAATCCATCGCTCTTCTTTGCAGAAAATGCTATTTTCTTGATAATCGAATTAAGCAACGGATAAAACAAATCCGTCATTCTATGGCGTTGTAAATCGGAATCGTCAACACGTTCCCTGTTGTCTCTAGCTTCGTCAATTGCTCTTTTCTTTTCAATGTATTCTGGGTCAAGCTGTACCATTTGCCATGTATTGTTATAAACAATGTCGGCTTGGTCTAACTTAGGAGCCAAACAATAAATCTTTGCCCCGTACTCTTCGCCATTTTCAAAGTGATATTTGGCTATTCCAGAAGCGATTAACGATTTACCATTTTTACGAGCAATCAACAACATACATTCACGAAACTGTCTCTTTCCGTTCTTGTCTACTATTCCGTAGATACATGAAAGAAACGCTTTCTGCCACAACTCCAACTCGATAGCGTTAGGAGCCTTTGGGCCTTCAACGTGAAAAACGTGATTTTCAAAGTATGTAATTACTTTTATTGCCTTCTTATGGTCGTAGAAGAATCTTTTTTTCTCTAGGCCTTGGACTATATACTCATATACTAACTCTATCCACTTGCCGACTACCTCTGAGCCATCTTTAATCGCTTGATAGTAGCTAAGTATATAATTGTCTGACTTACTCTTTGCCATTTCGCCTAACTCTCCTTATTTCGGCTTATTTCGGCTTTGCTTGTGGCTATATATTTTTTCGACC
>Ga0326513_10000925_pt1 | contig 24370 bp, 30 predicted proteins | sample 2_2465_0518_D_FD_203654 | JGI IMG/M metagenome (GOLD analysis project Ga0326513, IMG submission 203654) | Bovine rumen microbial communities from UC Davis, California, United States - 2_2465_0518 | ecosystem: Host-associated > Mammals > Digestive system > Stomach > Rumen | place: USA... | reverse complement strand
AAATGTATGATGAACTGATTTACAGTTGGCTAAAGGAGAAAGAATAAATGGTTTGTTTTTGGTATCATCCAGAAGGGACAAGATTTGGAACCTGTACCTCTTGTGCTCCAGATTCTTCAATAGATTGTCCTTGCAACGGAGAAAGTAAAAAATGTCCATATACAGATTTTGGGGGTAGAGTTGGTATAGAAAGAGAGGAAGTTAATGCCAAGATTCAAGAGGAAGAAGATAACCGTTGATAAGAACGGTATTAAGCACGGATATCGTAGTGGTTTAGAAAATGACGTTATGGAAGATATTGAACGTAATGGATTAGAACCTAACTACGAAGCTACCAAACTGGAGTATATACAGCCCGAAACAAAGCATATATATACCCCAGATTTTCATATATCACCACACATAGTCATTGAGACTAAAGGTCGATGGGTGGTTGAAGATAGACAAAAGATGTTGTTAGTCATCAAGCAACATCCAGATATTGATTTCAGAATGGTATTCTACAACGCTAATCAAAAGATTAAAAAGGGGAGTAAAACCACTTACGGTATGTGGTGTGATAAACACGGAATAAAATGGGCGGATAAGTATATACCTGATGAATGGTATCGTGATATATATGATGACATTAATAAATCAAAGGAAGGAGGTGAAAAGAAAAAAGATGACAATGACTAAAAGTGAATGGGATAATTACTATAATTATTACAACAACAATATCCGAAACAGAACCACGCCAGAGTCTTTTAGAAGGATGTCTGATAGAGCCTATGCTGAATATTTGTCTCAAGAAGGAAATTCTGTAAATGTTCCAGTAGTTAATCAAAACCCTAGACAAACTGTAGTAAATTCAGGAGTTGTAGGAAGTTACAGGACGAATTCTGGAAAAGGCGGTGGAGATGTGACTAGAGTAGCCGATTGGTTAAAAAGATTCAGAGAAGGAAATATAAACTTCAATGGTCCAACTGGTGGAGCAGCTCCGATAGAAGCTTATGATGAATCATTGGATAAGATTGCATTCAATCCAACTTGGGATAATCTCTATTCAAAAATTAGAGGAGAAACTCCAGAGGAACAACGTCAAAGGCTTATAGAGCATAATATCAAGGATAAAATGTGGATAGATGCTAATTATGGCAGATACCCACAATTCTATAGAGATATAGTTAATCCTATATTCGAAAGAGACATTCAAGAAAGAACTCAATTTTTAAAAGATAACGGATTTAATACTTAGAAAGGAGTTTTAAATGGCTTTTGGAAAGAAGGCTAAACAACCAAAGACACAATACCAAACCGAGCAACAAGCGCTCGGTCGTGATGCGTACGGGCGAATAACTCCAGCTTTAGACCGCATAGAATCTCTGACTATGAATCCAGACCAATACCGCCAAGAGAACATTAACAATTATTTCAATAGTGGTGCTCAATGGAATGATGCTATGAGAAATTATAGACGTCAAATGAGTCAAGCTACCGCAAACAATTATAATGCTACTAATGGTGGTTATTCTTCTGCTGGACAGAGATATTATGATGATGTACAACGAGCACAAAATGATTATAATGCGAGATTGTACGATGCAGGAGTTAATACGGTTAATAATATGCTTAGTCAGGACTTAGGTTCTGCAAATAGTTATTATAACTTATTAAACAACCAACACGCATACGCAGCTCAACCAGATGCTATTGATACCGCTAATCAATTAATTGATAAAGCAAATAAAAATGCTTGGACAAGTGCTTTGAATAGCGCAGGAGACGTAGCTTCTTTATTTGGTCCTTGGGGTAAGGCTATCGGTGGTGCTATGAAGTTAGGTAGCTGGGCTGGTAGTACAAACTACGACCAAGCTATCGCTAATACATTGAATAGCGCTGGCATTAATACTAATGCTTCAGCCTATACTAATCCAGCTGGAAATACTACAGCACAATTTGCTGGCCTAACTGGTTTAGCTAAAGATGCCCTTGCTAATGACAAGGATTATTGGAGAAGATTATTTGCCAAACAAGCTCAAGATGAAGCGACTGGCGATAATACTGTAAGGAGTATTGTACAACCTAGTATAGATAAAACTACTGGGTTTTTAAGGAGACCTTATTAATTTTATGTCTTATTGGAACGGAGTAAAAGTAACTTCTCAACCAGGTAGTAGAAAAGCCCCAGTTAAAGGAGCTTCTACTACTCATCGTGGTATGGATGTTATTTTTAAAGATGGGAAAGTAAGACCAGAAGTTAATGGCACTGTGTACTACTCTGGAAATATGGATGGGTATGGTAACATAGTAATTGTTAAAGGGGATGATGGTAATTTCTACCATTATGCTCATAATGCAGCTAACAGAGTTGACAAAGGTCAACGAGTTAAAGCTGGAGAAGTAATTGCTACTATGGGCGCTACAGGTCGAGCTAGTGGTCCACATACTCACATCGAAGTAACAAATAGTCGTGGAGAAAGTCTCCACCCACAAACTAAACAAAGTTTAGGAATTGGAGGTAACAAATTGGCAAGTCAAGGTTTTTATGGGGGTATCCCCCTGGGTGCAGCAGCTCCTATTGCTGCTCCTAATTTAGTTTCTCCTGTAAGTGGTGTAAATCAAGTAGGTGCAGATATTCTAGCTCAAAATGCAGCTCTCGCTGAACAAGCTAGAAAATATCAAGAAGAACTTGCAAGAAGATACGATATTACACGAGAAATGCAACAAGCTGACCAAAGGTTACAAGATATTCAAGCTAATGCAGTTCCTGAGATAAATGCTCAAATGCAACAAGGAGTTATCGCTCCTGAGGAGATGAGAAGAACCATTGAAGGTACTAGCTTGGCTACTGATTTGAATAGAATTGCAACTCAAGAAAAGCTTAACCAAATATATCAAGACTACCAAAATAGAAGAAACTCTGAGGATATGGCTAATTTCTTAGCTGGAGCACAGGATAGAATGAATCAATCATTCGTTCAATACAATCCCGTATTACAAGCTCAACAGTCTGGACAACTACAAGATGCTTATCAAATAGACCCTGAAGAAATCAGAAAGAGAGTTAACCTAGACAATGCATATAAAACAGCAATGACTTCTTTTGCCGCTGATATGGCTTTACAAGGACATCCTGAAATTGCTAATATCTATATGCAAGAAGGTCAACAAGGCGCCAATACTGCTGACCAATACCTCAGAAACGCTGAAGCTAATTATCAGGCTGCTTTGGCTAATCAATATGGAGTTCCTTACGAAACTCTTATGCAGAATGCTAAAGCTATGGGAGATTATCAAAAAGCATACGCTCCTAACTTGATGTCAGCGACTAAAGAAGCTATGATTCAACCAGAAATGAATTTCAGAACTACAACTGAAAAATTCGTTCCTGCTCTTACAAACTTACAACAAGATAGAACTTCTTCAGCGGAAGATTATCTTGAAGCTCTTGCTAAGGCTAATAAGAATTATGGTGAACTCAATAAGCCAGGCGCTGAAGCTATGACTAAGGCAGCAGAACAAAGAGGAGAATTACAAGTTAAACAACCTGGAAGAATTCTTGATAAGTATGGAATTGAAAGTAAGGCTACGAACCAAGCTATCGTTCCTCAAATTCAAGGACAAACTTCTATCGGTACTAAGACTATGGACTCTCTTACTAAAGCTGCTGGCGACTACAACAGAGCTGTTGCTAATCTGTATGATGCTGAAGTTAAACAAGGTGTTGAGCAAGCAAAGAATGAAATTAATGCTTACAAAGCCCAAACTCAATCTTCTGGCAAAGGTAAGGAGAAGACTCCTGAAGAATTAGCAGCTCAGGATACAGAGAAAGCTATTAAGCTCTTAACAAACTCAGTAACTAATAAAGCTGATATAACTAACGCTCCTAAAGTTTACGAGTATTTAAAGTCTACTGGTAGATACGGAGATGACGAAATTGTTGGTAAAGTAGCGAGATTAATGCCTAACGTTAATACAGCTGAAATGGCTGTTAAATACTTAGCTAACACTCACAAATATACTAATCAACAAATAGTTAATATGGTGAGACCATATATGCCAGCTGTAGCTCAACCTAAAAAGACAGATGCTAACTTATTAATGGATGCTTGGAGGAAAATTCGTGGCAACAAATAATAATGATATAAATGAAATTATGAATGCCCTTGGAAGTAGTACTCCAGATGTGTCTAATAATACTCCAGCTATATCTGACGATGATATAACTGGAAATGACATTAATAGTATTCTTCAACAACTCAATCAACCTACCTCTTCTCAGCAAGTCCCTTCGGGGGCTTTGCCTGAGATTGTTGTTAAAGATGTAGACCCTACAATGACATTACAAGGTCAAGTTGAAAGCAATAACTGGTTTGACGATAAAAGTCTTGGAGAGTTTATTAAAAACAATACAGTAGATGCAGCTGTTAATCTGGGTACTGGGCTTTATGATGTAATTACTCATCCTGGAGAATATGCCAACCAGGTAGCAGATTATTACACAAATCCTGAAACTTCTTTAGGAGAAAAGGCTCTGGGTACCGCTGATTTTCTTTTTACTAGACCACTAACTGGTATGTCTTCTTCAGAATTGGCACAAAGTGCAAACGAAGGAGATGTTGTTAGAAAGCTAGCTGATTATTATTATGAAGGAGGTTTAGCTCCTGCTGCTCTAACCTTAGCTCCTACTCCTGTTGGTAAAGCAATAGGAAAGGGAATTAAAGGTGCTGCAAAAGGAATAGATACTTCTTTATTGGCTAGTAGAGGGCAGAACCTTATAGACGATTTAAAGGCTCGTTTTAACGCTGGAAGAGAAATGGCTAGTAGGAACATTCTTGATAAGATAGAGCTTAGAAAAGCTTCTGAAAAGTTTAAGGATGAAACCGCTAAATTGTTTGATAAGTACAAAATAACCATTGATGACTTCTCAGAAATGGTGAAGAAAATGGAAGGTTTTGGAGGTCGAGACTTATCACAAATGACTGGAAAAGAAGCTGCTTTCTTTGATAAATTTAAAAATATCTTAGACGATTGGGATGCTTTAGCTCAAAAGTATGAAACCGCTGAACCTGGTAATATTACTGAAATAATAACTAAAGGAGTAAGACGTAGTCAAGATAAAGGTGTTAATACAACTTATCAAGCTGTTAAACAACAATATCAAGATGCTGGATTATTCGACTTTGGACAGTATGTTACTAAAGACGGAGAAGCCGTAACGTTTCCTAAGAATAAACAATTCTTTACTCCAGAAGAGTTTCTAAAGCAGAACGAACAAGGTGTAGTAGATTTAAGGAATACTAAATTCCATATTCCTGAAGAAAATATAGACCTTTTAGCTCAAGAAGCTTTGGATAATCCTTTGGCAAAACAATTCTTAGAAGATTATACCTTGGCTAATGAAGGTAAGTTACAACGTATTTCTCACGGCTTAGCTGACGTAGAAAAGGGCGATGTAGCTGCTCCGCACGTAACTCCATTCAAGGAAAATAGAATGTTTACAGAGAGAGCATACGGTAATGCTTCAGCTGAAAATATAGCTGGAGAATGGATGAACCCTGATAGAATTCTCAACCACGCAATTAAGGGTATGTTGAGAAATAAAGTTCTTGATACTTGGTTTGATGATTTAGTAAACAAAGGCGAAGCTGTTATAAGCAAATATGCTAAGCCAGAGGATATTAGATTTGTGCACAGAGAATTGCTAAACAACTCTAAAGAACTTCAAAGACTTAATAACGATAAGGTGTTCCTCAAAGAGGTACCAGAAGGAGTAAATCCTGCTGACTATTTACCTATTGACAAGTATTCTTTAAAGGCTTATAGAGATTTGTTCTTCCCTGAAACAAACGGTCTTAAATTACCTAAGCTATTCTCTGATATGACTTACTTGACTAAGCAAGGAATGTTGGCAAGCGGAACTTACTTATTTGGTAACTTATGGGGAGGTATTCATTCATTCATAACCAACTCAAATATTAATATGGTGAATGATATTACTAATGCCATAAAGACTAAAGGTGCTCTCTCTAAAGATTTAGGAACCTATAGATATGTTGACCCTAAGAATCTCACTAAGATTACTCCGACTAAAACTGGAGAACCTATCGTAGATGCTTACAATGATGCTTTTTCTAAATTAGAGAAGTTTAATAACTATACAGGTTCACATCTTATGAGAAGTGGCGATGCTTTGTTGCAAAACACTTTTGCTGAGTTAAACGCTCACGCAGCTCTAAGAAAGAATGGGGTTCCTTTTGAAAACAGAAATCTTGATTGGATGAAACGAAATATGTCAAACGAAGAAATTTACAATACGTTAGATGATATTCAAAAAGCTTCTTTGATATATGGAGACCATACGTTCTTGCCTAAGTGGATGTTGAGAGGGGCTGAAGTTGTAAGTCCATTCTTTAGATGGATTCCACAGGCAACTGAATCTACAGCTTGGTTGGCTAAGAATAATCCTATAGCTTACGGATATTTACAAGGTGCATTGCTTGGTAATTATGCGTGGAATGAAAATAAAGCCAGAGCTAACGGCTTAGAAGTATCTAATCCTCAATCTGGTAAAATCTATCGCACAGACCCAAAAACTGGGGAAACTAGAGTAACTGAAACTGAAGTTATCCCCGTATTAACAACAGCCAAGTTATTGCAAGACCCAGCTAAGATGTATAAGAAATTCGGAACTATAGCAGGTGTTCAAACAGTACTTGATATATTCAACGTGAAGGATAAGTATGGCAACCTTAAAAAGAGAGGAGACTGGAAAGATATTACTCCAGACTTTAGAAAGGGTATAAGATATAAGGATGGTTTAGTTGAAGAAACTACTGATATAGATGAAATCCTTTCTGGTTTTGGTAAAATGTCTGTACCTGGTTCATTCTTGAATAAGACCGCATTACCTATCTACTACGGAATAACTGGGCAGCAAGCTTATCAACCTTACAACGAACAATTACTTACGAGTCCTGAAGGCAATCCTTTAAAACCAATAGGGCTTGAAGAACTTGGGCAAAAGGCTGAACAAGCTTACATACATCCAGTATATCAAGGAACTGATGATGTTATAGATGAAAATTCTTTGCTTAAACTTCAAAAGACTCTTGGTAATAAAAAGACTAGAGAAGAGGTAAGAGCTGAAGAATTACTCAAAAAGAGAAGAGGTGAACAATAATGGCTGACATAATTGAAAAGCTAGATGGATTACCTTACCCAGAATGGTATGATAGCGACGGAAGAATATACAAGGATATTCTTATCAAAAACTTCAATGCTCTTGAGGATAAAATTAACGAAGTAATTAGATTTGATTATAGTAGTATATCCGCTCCTATTATCTCAAATTTGGAATACCCAGACGTTTCACTTAGTGACGTTGATAAAGACAATCAGATTCTTAATTTTAAATCCTTCCTTGAAATCTGTAATATTGTTAACTTCCCTTTGTCTGTAAAGACTAGCGGAGTTAAAGTACTTACGGTAGAGATTTGGGATGAAAATTATAATCATAGATTTATTAATGCTACTGGTGACAACGGAACCGCTACTACAACATATCCTTTTATTCATTTGAACACAAGTACAAAAGAGATTGTAAGAAGCAATGAAGTAAGTCCTTCAAACTGTATCTTACTAGCTGTGTTATATGATAGCAAGTTAGTTACTAATAACGAAGCTACTCCAGCTAATGTCAACTTCTTAAAAGTTCTTGCAGACCAAAACTTCAATATGATAGACTTTACCTTCTGGATTAAGGGTCAATACCTTAATACTTACAAAGGGCAAGCTATCGCTGATGGTTATGGACAGAATGGACATAATAGCAAAACTGGAGCTGAGGGAGATATCTTATATGGTAAAACAGCTGGATACTTCCTTGACAGCTTACAAAGAAAGGGGGATGAGTAATATGCCTTTCGATTTCTTTAATATTTCTCACTTAGCTTTCGGGAATAAGATAACAGCTGCTTTTAAAAGCTTAGCTTCAAAATTGGACGAATGTAGTGTACACTTATCTACTCTTAGTGAAATGATAAGCATATACAATATGTTTAGTGGCACTAATTACTTAGTTCCTATTCCCGATTCGGCTAGTGATGCTACCCAGGGTAATCAAATATATAACATCCTTAAAATAAAACCGTGTATCGTAAAGGAGCTCAGCTTCAATGAAACAAATTGTACAATCACCTTTAAAGCTATCTTTGTTAACCCTTTAACAAATAAAATTACAAAGATAGAAGGTACCAGTCCAGCTGCCCTGACTAAAGGATTCGCTTATGTTACGCTTAATTCTTCTAACGATAAAATCAATACAGCTAAAGCTATTCAGTTTGCTTCGCTAGATAACTATGATAACTTTATTGAAACAAGTAATACTCAGATTTTATTCAAATATGTAATTGAAACTGGAACTCCTAAGAGAGTTACTTTAAGTGCTTTAAATCAGTATATAGATTTATTTCCATCTAATTACGATGGACACGACAATACGTATTCTCTTACATCTGTTAGTAATAATTACATGGCTTCAAATTATGAAATAATCTTAGGTAAGATGACTTGGAATGATAATAGAAGAAACAAGGCAATGACTGTTACATTGTATAAAAATGAAGATGATACATCTGGAAGTATTGTTAGAACATTCGGACCTGGAGACTTTGCTTATTGTTCTCAACGTACTCAGCCTTTCGTTGTTTATATGAGACCAGGGGAAAAGATAAGTTATGATGGGGTTGCATCTTTATGGAGACTTCAATACTCTACAGAAAGGAGTGTGTACTAATGAGTTTTAAAGACCAGATAAACAAATTTATAGGTAAAGTTCGTATCTCTGATATAGAAAACTCTTTTAACTTCATTATTAAAAATATTAATAATTTTATTGATATGATTAATAATGGGAGTGACTTTTTGGAAAATACGGATAATTTTTATCTCGGAAGTACATCAATTCCTGCTGGTAACTATACCTTAACGTTAGGAGCTTTAAAGAAAATTCTTGAAGCTTATGATAAGGAAGTTATTGGAGGAGTTGTAGTTAAGAATCCTTTAGACACAGATAAAGCTATTCTCTTTCCTTCTCTTAAAATTAGTAAGGATAACGGAATCACTCAGATTGCGCAAACAGAGATAGACAAGCCTTCTCAAGCTGACATAACAACTAATCCAGAAGTTGGTAAGGTTATCGGATATGATACTGCAAATAATGCCGTAACTAATCAAAACAATGTCATTGTTAATAGTGATGTTGTAGAGGAACAAGTAGGAGAAACTATAGCTAATAATTCAACCGCTTCTTGTGATGGTACAGTTTCCGTAACGGAAGATTCTGATACTGGATATGTAATATGGGATGCAACTTTCAATGATTCATCTGTATCAAACACAGTTAATATCGAAATGAATACAAATTGTTATAGCTCTGTAAGCGGTATAGGCTATTCAGGCAATGCTAGCGCTATATGGATAAACTACTTGCTGGTTGATACTAATGGAAATGTACTTCATCAAGATGACATCTCTGTCACATTTGATATGTATCATCCAATGTATTTTGATGATTATATAATAATAAGTCAAAATAATGGGATAATGCCACAAGGTGAATATCAGGAACAAGGAGCAAGAATCTGCGTGAAAAACTTAATCGTTACATCTAGAATAGGAGTTGCTGATATTAGAATTATATTTGAGTGTCAAGGAAACTTCAATGTATACTCTTTAACCCCTGGAGGAACTATTATTTTACCAAGTGGTGAAACTAATCCAGATATCATCAAGATAGCCGATATAGACTGGAATAGAGATGAATGGGTTATGAATACTACAGATGACTGGTTGTATGTTAATCCAGAAATATCTCCACTTATCAAATTAACAACTCAAAGCCCTCCTAGGGGAAGTGCTGTTAATCCTGATAATACTAAACCTCAATTCATAATCCCTAGAAGAATGGGGACTTATAGAGGAGAAAGAGGAGATAACAATGGTGGTTTAGTGAGATTGTCAAATGGTTCAAACATAATAGATAATAACCATACAGATTATGATAAGGCAAGAAATAGGGCAATAGACTTTGTCTACGCTCCTGTCTGGGTTCCTCAAGGGATGGCAAGTACAATATTCCCAATATATGGATGTTCAATTGCTCAATATTATACGTTGAGTCAAAATTAAAAAAGAAAGGTATTAATATATTATGAGTACACTTAACAATCAATTATTTATTGATGCGATTGTTGTTCACGGAGTAGGAAGAGTCTTTTCAGCAAGTGTTAAACAGGCCACTGAAGAGACCGCAACTTCTACTAATCCTGTATTTGAACCGATAGATTTATCAGGTCGAGTTGTTCGCTTCAGAATACTCGGTAGCGCTTCTGGCGCTGGTACTGTTCTGATAGAGAAAATAATTGGGGAAGATACTGATGCGGATAAGATAGGCTTCATAGAAGACCCTTCTACTGGGGAATTTACTTTTGCCGTGACAGCGCAAGAAACATTAAAACTGGGAGTAGGCGTAAGACCTATTTCCCTTGAAATCCTAGATGCGGAATCTTTAGAAAGAGTTATTACTTTAACTGAAGGTGGCACACATCAAGGAGAATTTAACAAAATCCAAATTGTAAGAGTTTAAAGGAGGATAATAAACAAATGGCTGATTTCAATTATTTTTTGAATAGGCAAGGACCTCGTGGTATGCAAGGGGAAAAAGGTGAAAAAGGTAATGATGGGGCAACCCCTACCTTTTACGCTGGAGTTGATAGCGGAACTCAATATACTCTCATAATCGATATGGGTGATGGAAATACGTTTGAAACTTCAAACCTTATGCCCACATTTGTAAATACTGGAGGAACTTATTTAAGATACGATACCGAAAACAATAGGTACGTATCTGCTCAAGCTGATATGGCAGACCTTGAAGGAAATATTGGTGAAGTTAAATTAGCTACTACAACTTCAGTTGCTAATGAAACCGTATCTGATGGAGATGCCGTATCTTATGAATTGTTCAGACAAAGTGGTGGAGGTGGCGGAGGAACATCCTTCGTTCCTGGTACTGGCTTAGAATTAACAAATGCTAATGTGCTTAATGTTAAAATAGATAATAGTACTATAACTACTAACTCATCTGGACAGTTAGTTGCTGCTGGAGGTGGAGGTGGTACAACATATACCGCTGGAGATGCAATAGATTTAACTGGAAATGCTATATCAGTTAAAATCGATGGAACCTCTATAGGGTTGAATGCTTCTAATGAATTAGAATTGAAAGCAACTATCCCAGCTGCTCAGATTCAATCAGACTGGACTCAAGCAGATAATACGAAGGTTGATTTCATCAAGAATAAACCAACTCTTGGTAGCTTGGCTAGTAAGAATACTGTAGATTATACCACTGACATCACTAACAAACCTACTTTAGGAAGTTTAGCAGCTAAGGACACAGTTGATTACACAACTGACGTTACTAATAAACCGACAATTGGTGCTGGTATTATTACCTTCACTCAAGGTTCAACAACTTTGGGTACTATAGATGTTAACCAAACTACGCCAACCACAATAAATATTCCTTCTTCTGGAGGAGGTGGTGGTGGAAGTACATACGCTGCTGGAAATGGTATTGAAATATCAGCTGCTGATGTTATTTCTGTAAAAGTGGATAATAGTACTATTGGTTTCACCGCTGGTGGAGAATTAGAATTAAAAGCTACTATTCCGACTGATACGGGCGACTTAACCAATAATGCTGGATATATTACATCTTCTGCTTTAAATGGATATGCTACTGAAGCTTGGGTAGGAAATCAAGGATATCTTACTGGGATTACATCTAGTGATGTGACTACAGCTTTAGGCTATACTCCTTATTCAAGTGCTAACCCTAATGGATATACAAGTAATATTGGTACTGTTACAAGTGTTAATAATACTTCTCCTGATGATAATGGTAATGTTAATTTAAACATACCAACAGTTAATAATGCAACATTAACAATTAAACAAAATAATACATCTAAAGGAACATTTACTGCTAATGCTTCATCAAATGTAGAAATTAACTTAACAGATACTACATATTCAGCATTTACTGGTGCTGATGGAACAGATGCTGGAACTTCTGGATTAGTTCCTGCTCCTACCGCAACTGATAATAATAAATTCTTAAAAGGTGATGGAACTTGGCAAACAGTTTCTGGAGGAGGAAGTGCTACCGATGTTCAAATCGACGGTACGAGTATTACAGATAATGGCGTTGCTAATATAGTTACTAATAAGCCAATAAGCTATAAAAATGTATCAAGTGTTGTATATCAAAACAAAAATGACCAAAAACCAAATGGAATTATATATAGCAGTTACGGTTTACAGATTGCCTTGGGCGGGACTGGTAATCATTATATGTCTAGTGGAGATGATAGTGTTACATCAGCTATGGCTGATTCATCTGTAATGTATGCCGAAGTTGCACTTAATAATGGCATTAATATAGCTGGATATTTAGGTAGTTATGCTCAAGGTGATAGTACACGATATGTTTACGCTTTGGGTAAGTATATTAATGGTGACTTCTTTCCTGTAGCTTGGATAGGTGAAGATAATAGGATGGTAGGGTTAATATTTTATGATAGCACTATTGCTGGAACTACGTCTTCAAATCCTGCCGTTAGTGTTAGCTCCATAACAGAAACAGAACCTGTGTACTTCTCATTACATCAAGATAGTTCGTCATCTGCAACATTAGCTTGGTGTAGTTCTACTACAGGACAGAAAACTTCAGGTACGACCTTTAGTAGTACAGATGGTGATATCTTAGCTACTTGTACTCATGTCAGAGTCTTTCCTGTAAAGAAATCTGATTATTCAAGTTCCGATTGTACGTTTGAAAATGATTTAAAATTAATAAATCCTGTAACAAATGTTACTAATGGGGATGAAACAGATAGAATGACTCTTATAACAAATAGTCCTAATATGTTAGAAGCTTCTTATGCTTTAGATTTACTGTATGACGATACAACTCTAGGAGTTGACGGAAGTCAACACGAGCTGTATGTAAAAGGTATGGTTGGAGCTACTAATAATACAAATGGTACAGCAGGAATAGTTCCTCAGCCATTAGCTGGAGATGAAGAAAAAGTATTAGCTGGCGACGGAACTTGGAAAACTACATCTGAAGTACATTGTGTTATCGATGCTGGCGTAAGTGGCGACTCTTGGTATAGACGATATGATGATGGATGGCTAGAACAAGGTGGAAAGTATTCTACAACAGCAGCAAGAGATGCGAATGGAATTATTGTTGCTTTAGCATATCCATACTCCAATGCCAATTATGTGTTACAATTAACCAGCGGTAAAAATGATAATACTGGAGCTGACCGAACAACTTGTGCCAACTTTTACCAAAAAGATGCTAATGGTTTCACGTGTGGATGGTGGGGTTTGGGTTCTAACGATAAAGCAAGTGAACTTTACTGGTATACCGCTGGATATGAAGGAGTTTAGTATAGATGAAATTAACACAATATGGTACTAGAACAAGATATTTTAATATAGTTAATACACAAAATTGCACGATAGCAGGTAATATAAATATTGCTGAAGCTAATGACTGTTCGGGATTTTCGAATAATGACTACTTGACTATCGTTCCAGCGTTTGATACTACTTCAAGTGCAAATAAAAGGTCGTGTGCCATTGTAATCTGTTTTTCAATCCCGAGTTCTGTTGGTCTTACGTCAGGAACTATACTTTCAAGTAATGGGGATAACAGATTAAGATTTAGTGTTGATAACGACGGAAGTAATAACTTTTTGAGAGTTTCTTTTGGTAGTGGGTCTTCCTGGTATCAAGACAACGTAACAAGCTATACCGCCAATTCAAGCTCTCACCCAGTAAGTACTCAATACTTAGATTTTGATAAAAAATATTTGGTAAAATTTAGTATATGGGATACTTACGGAAAGAGTTATGGAATTAGTTGTTCTGGAGATAGTGGTAATACTTGGAATGAAGTCTTCTATTATGCACAAACTGGAAATAACCAGAGTGGACGATGGAATACCAAGGCTTCTATTTTAGGAAAAGATGCTAGTACTTCTAATGTTCAACAACCGTTTGCTGGCATTATTCACTTAAATAGCTGTTATTATGGATTGCCAGTAAATGGAGATAACTTAAATATCGACTGGGTTGGAGGTACCACTACTCAAACTGAAGTAGCTTCTTCTGACCCATATACAGATACTATAACTTATCCAGTTATTAAAGCTTTTAATATAGGAGTAGGTTTAAAGGGGTTGTCTATGACAACTCCTACTCCTCAAGATTATACATATACAAATTTGAGTAGTGATACTGATTTCGGAACTATTAGTGTAACAACTAATACCAATTATTTAACAACAACCGATGCGCCATATAAAGCAACGACTTCTGATGGGCAAACATACACTCTTAGCCAAGCTGGTAGCAATCCTGCTGTAGTTAGAGAGTGGTTATTTAATCGCTCAGTTACTTTAAAAAATGCAGAATTTAGTTCTGGAGATACTCCAGTAAGTGTAGCAAGAGGTATGGAATATTTATCAAATGGCGTTTGGACAGAATTCTCATCTATAGATTTGCCTATAAGTAATGTAGAAGGAGTTAATGTCTTTCAAACAATATCTACAGGAAGTCCTAATATGAAATTTATTGTTAAAAATTGGACGATAACAGTTAATTATTAAAGGAGAATGAATATGATAGAAAGAGCAAGATTAGTTCATCCATATTCTAAAAAAGATTATTTTTACTTTGTTGCTGAAAATAATCACAGAAAGGGATATGTAATCGAGAAAGACAAAAACGGAGATGCAGTAGCATTGGAGAAAGAACCTCCTACAGCAGAGGAGCTTAAAGCTATTGATGCAGAGAATATTGCAAGACTCAATATGACACGATTAGATTTTGTCAATTGCCTAGAAAAATTAGGTGTTAGCTGGGCTGCTATCAAAGCGCTTATGGCTGCTAACCCAGAAGTAGAGAAACAACTAGAAATGTGTTCTAACGTATGGAGAGGTAATGCCTTATTAGATGCTATGTTGCCGTTGGTTAACAATACCTTAAATCTAAATATTACTCCAGCTGACTTGGATGAAGCTTTTATTCAAGTATGCGGATATGAACGTATATACCAAGGAGGTGAAGAATAATGCCTTGCAAAGGAAAGAAGGGTAAAAAGTAATTTTTTAATTTAGGGAGGTTATTCCTCCCTATCCTAAAGAGTTATTTTGAATTTCCTAGGATATTAATATAATAGGAGGGCATTTATGAATTATGTAGTTCATTATTGTAAAAATCCAGAATGCAATAACTGTTGGATAGATAAGGATGTTACTAACGTTAAGACTTATCCTCCAACTTGGAAATACTGTGAAGAATGTTGTAAAAAGCTTGGTATTGATTTTAACAATCAATCTAGAGAGCTTAGTGAAAAACAACAAGAAGCTATAGATAAAATGTTAAAGCATCGTAAGTATTAATAGGGCAAATTTAAGAGTTTATTTAAAATATGATTAATCTATTGCGGAGGGTAATAAAAGTTAAAATATGAGCAATTCTACTAATAAATATCAAGTTCAATTAGCAAAACCAATTGATAAAAATTTTAAAGGATTTAAGTTCTCATATTATTCTCGTAAATTTGACGGGAAGAGAATGTATATTTTAGATGGTGTTGGATATTCCAGAACGAATAAAGAATGCTATCAAGAACCTATAAAACACATCATTGAAGAAGTTAAGAGTATGAGCTTTTATGATAAGTATGTGTTTGACGGAGAGCTTTTATACTTCGAAGATGATGGAATAGAAAATTTTACGAAGGGAATATCATTAGCGAACTCTAAGAATTATACTTCCGAGTGCTCAAAGTTGATATATGTTATTTTTGATATGATACCCCGAGAGTATTTTATAAATCAAAAAGCAGAAGAAACTTTTGATAAAGAAATAGAGAGAATGTATTACATATTTAGTCCGATGCCAGTATTAACTCCAGATTTGTCCACTCAAAGACCAGACCTAGTTGCTACTAGACACAAACATATATTTATAGCAGCCCAATATACTTCAGATGAACTATTAAGAGGGTATAAAGATTTTGATAAATGGGAAGGTTTAATGGTTAGAGAAGCGTATGCTCCTTACCAATTTAAAAGAACTGGAAATATCAGAAAAATCAAAAAATTTAAAGACGTAGAACTACCGATTATTGATTTTCAAGAAGGGACTGGAAAATATGAGGGCACTCTTGGGGCTATATTGGTTAAATATAAAGATAGTATAGTATCTGTAGGGTCTGGTTTTACAGACGAACAAAGAGACAGGGTGTGGAACAATAAAGAGGAATATCTAAAATATAACGCAAAGGTAAAATATTTTGAAGAGTCTAAAAATGAAAAGGGAGAACCTAGCCTAAGATTTCCTACTTTTTTAGCCTTCAGAGATATGGAGACAATGGAAGAGTTTACATAAGGAGGTAATATTATGATGGCTTTTATTCTAACGTTTACAATTTTAAACTTTATCGGACTTATTATAGCTGGGGTATTATTTTTTAAAGAAAGATATGTCATAGTACCTCTTGAAGAATGGAATATGATAGCACACGTCTACAACCATTGCGCAACTGAAGGTATGATAGACGAAGAAGGAAATTTCCTAACGGAAAGTGTGCAGGAATTAGCGGGCGGAACGGGGTTTTTCAAAGAAGAAATTCCTGACGTATATTACGAAGAAGAGGAAGAAGAATAATGGAAAACTTTGATAATCAAGAATTAATTGATGAATTAAAAAGAGATATTGGAGATTATATTCATCTCCCTATAGAAATTCTAATTACTAAGTACAATATGAATTTAATAGAAGCTTGCATCTATGCCAGAATATATAGTTTTAATATTAAAGGACTTCCTTATAAAGAGTCTCAGATGATGCTAGCAAATAAACTAGGATTTGATAGAAAGACAATTGGAAGAACTTTACAGTCACTTGTAGACAAAGGTTTCCTTTTCAAAAAAGAAGGACTGTGCGACAAAGGGAAAATGAATACCTACCACATATAAAATCAAAACCCTCTATGGGACATTTTGGTACATGCCCTATGGGACATTTTGGGACATATAGGTTGTACCAATTTGGTACATATATATTATAATATTATATTTATATTATAAGTAAATGTTATTATAAGTAAGTTGATTCGTATTGAATCAAACTTACTGTAGATTTGTTATGTACATAACAATCTACTTTAGTTAGTGTACGTCTGAATGAAATGAAGATAGTACACGTTTTTTAATTAATAGTATAATATAATAATATATATAATAAATATATAATATAATATATACTAAATATATAACACAAATAATAGTACACGTTTTTTTATTTTTAAGAGTATATACAAAATATATAAGAATTCGTTCGGGTCGGTCTAATCCTTCCGAACTATACTCATCTAATACTTTAGAATTAGTTTCATATAATACTTTAGTATTAGTTATAATGTATTATTTTATCATAAATTAGTTCTTTAGTATTACACGTTTTATTCTTTGAAGTAGTTCTTAAGGGTTAGTCTGCCAATTTGAATTTTGCATATAAGACTTTCCGTGATAATATGTATAATCCCAATATAATAGGCGGGGAAATATTTGTTCCCTTGTTCGGTTTATACCCCCGTCAAAATTTTCTACAATATATTACAAAATATTACAAGCTTAATTTCACATCATATTATATTTATCTTTACAATTCTTTAAAAATCATCATATTATATTAAGAATTATAAACTACTAGTAATAACATATAAATTATAATATTACAATAATATTATATTAGATTTGTTATATTATTATTATTATTATTATATTTGTATTATAAATTCTTTTATTATTATATTATCATTATCTAATTAACTAATCAAACAAAAAAACGTGCACAAACTTAAATGAATTGTTTTATATTTATATATATTTGTATTAGTTACTTTCGTAACAAAAAACGTGTTCAATTTGTTTTATATACTTTTATATATACTTTATATATACATATACTTTGTATATACTTTGTTATATACTTTTTATATGTATATATTTTGTATATATTTTATTATATATTTATCTGTATTTTAATTTTGTCATAACTTCAAAATTTATTTATTAAATTATTAAATTAATTGTAACAAATTTTTAACAAACTATTGACAATTATATTATAATATATTATAATAATAATATAAGCGATGTAATTAATTTAAAAATGGAGGATTAAAAAAATGAACATCAACTACAAAATTTTTATCGGACTTAATGACAAAGACTTACACAAGCAAATTATTAATGTAAAAACTTTGAAAACAACTTTATCAATTTTATTCGATTGTTTTACATTAACTGAAAGTGTAGGCTATTGGAAAAGAGAAAAAGAAAACACATTAATTATTGATATTATTTCAAATGAAAACGAAAGAGAAAATATTTATAACAAAGTAAGATTTTTAAAACAACATCTAAATCAAGAATGTATTTTAGTAACTGAAACTATTTGTAATGGTGTAATGTTTATTTAACGGGAGTATTTAAAACAATGCTATATTATTATGAAAAGTTAATGCAAAAAACGGAACCTGAAATAATTACAAAAGATACTTTTATATTTATTTTAAAACAATTAGATAAAAGAAATAAAAAAATAAGTATTGAAAAATATCGTAATGGAAAAATTATTTTATGGCTTAATGATAATAAAGATATCTCTTGTATATTATGTGACATTAAAAACAATAAAAAGAGTTAAAATAAAATAATTCTTAAGAACTATATAAAAATAATTCTTTAGAATGATGACAAATAAAACAAAATATATTATAATAATAATATAAGAGATAACAACAAACGGAGGATTTTAAAAATGACTTACAATGATATTAAAACTTTTATTGATTACTATAACCAATTAGATGACGGAATTAATTTCGATGATATTCAAAAAGAATTATTCAATAAAAAAAATATTTTAGTTGATGATGATATAACAAAACAATTATTACTTGAAATGTATTTTAACGATTAGTAATTTATTATAATTTATTAGATGATGTAATTAAAAAAAAATACAGGAGTATTTAAAAATGATTTGTAAAGATTGCGGAAGATTTGTAAGCGCTAAAGACGGCAAAATTATTGACGGTGAATTTATTTGTAATGATTGCTTAAATAAAGATTATATTAAATGTGCCGATTGTGGAGAGTATCACATAAAAGATGATATGTATTATATAGAAGATACAAGCGAATATGTTTGTAATAATTGCTATGAAAGAAACGGTTATTTTTATTGTGAAGATTGCGGAAAATTTTATAGCGAAAGTGAATTAATTTATATTGAAGATACTCAAGAATACGTATGTAAAACTTGCGCTAAATATAATTACACGCAATGTGATGATTGCGGAAGGTGGTTTAGGTCTGTAGCAGTTGCGGATTATAATACGGCTATTTGCCAAAATTGTTGGGATACTGGCTACTGGGGGATATGTGATGATTGCGGTTGTATTATAAGAACTGATGACGGACACTGGGGGGATGATGATTGTTTTTATTGTGAAAGTTGTATAGATGAACATCTTAACGGCACAATAAAAGAGTATCACTCATTCAGCGATTGGGATTATAGAATTGCGAACGACGAATGGAACAAAGAAAATATTGTTTATTATGGCTTTGAAATTGAGGTTGCAGGCGATAGAGATTGTGCTGAAAGAACCGACGAATTACTAGACGGTAAGGCGGTATTAATGAAAGACGGAAGTGTCGACGGCTTCGAAATTGTAACAGACCCAATGACAGAAAAATATTATTACAATTCTTTTATGCCTATATTAGAAAACACAATGGAATATCTAAAAGAAAATGATTTCAAAGGACACGACGAGGGCGGGATACATATACATGTATCAAAAGAAGCTTGTAATAATTGGGAAGGGATAAAGACATTATTAAATTATAATAATATTGATTTATGGGTAACACTAACACAACGTAAAAGGGATAAGCTCCAAGAATGGGCTAGGCTATATAGTAAACAGTTTAGTGGAGATGACACAAGATATCAGGCACTTAATGACGACGACAGAACAAACACTTACGAATTCAGAATATTTAACAGCAATTTAAGAGTTGAAAGAATAACAAAGAATTTTGAAATTGTTTTAAGTTTGATTGATTTCGTTAACAATAATATTATAAATGATTATACAGATATTAAAAGATATATAAAGTTTGTTAAGGATAACAAAAGTAAATATCAAAACTTATATAACTTTATGATTGAAAAGAATATTATAAAAGAAAATATTTTGAAAGAGTTACAAAAACAAATAAAAGGAGTATTACAATTATGTGCTTAATTATTTTAAAAACGCCCGAAGGAAATATCACAAAGGACATTTTAAAACAAGCTTTTATTAATAATCCTGACGGGGTAGGATTTGCTTATACTAACTATAATAATATTGTAGTTGAGAAAAGAATATATAAAAAAGATGAGTTCAAAATATTTTATATTCACTACAAAGAATTTGAAAAGAAGGCAAGACAATTAAATTCTAACTTATTAATACATTTTAGATATGCAACACACGGGAAAATAAGTATTGATATGTGCCATCCGTTCGAAGTTTATAAGGGTTTAATATTTGCACATAACGGAATTATATTCAGGAATGAATATAAAAATGAATTAGTATCAGATACTTATTTATATAATGAAAAAGTTTTGAAGCAACTACCAAAAGGATTTCACCGCAATAATGCAATTCTTGAATTAATTAAAAAAGACGTAGGCGATTTTAACAAATTTGTTTTTCTCGACAAAGACGATATTTATAAAATTGTAAATGAGGAAAAGGGGCAATGGTTGAATGGATGTTGGTATAGTTATCCGCAATATGTAATTCATAGAGAGTGCAAGAGTGGATTTTATAACGATGGGATGTCGGAGCGATGGAAACTTAAAGATGTTTTTCTCTCTCCTCTCGGACACTAAAAAAATAGAAAAAATATGTATCGGTTTTTTGAGTTTTCAAATAGCCTGGATATATAAAAATAATGGGGATATTCCCTGAGATGTTACAAAAATTTTAACGGAGGTATTAAAATGGACAAAAGACAAATTTTAGAAGTAGCAAAAAAATACTATAGGTTAGGCTACAAAAAACTAGCAAAATTTCACAACGTAAAACTTGAAGCGCCTTATTATACAAGGTTTGATTATTTAAGTGATTTATATTTATTCTTAAGCACATCAAAGAGTTTTAGTAAGTTTGATAAAGATAAAATGAGCTTGTATAGATATATGAATACTTTTATAATTCCTAAACTTAATAACAAACTAGCAGCAGCTACGGGGAATTATCTTTATAAAAGCGTAGCCAAATGTATGGAAACGGGTTGGAAAACAAAAGAGATGTGCCCAATAGATAAAGAGGATGTTTATACAGAGATACTTGCAAGTCCTAATAATAAGGAAGTAAATGAGAAGTTTAATAAAGAAGTTTTACTATACGCAACCAATAAGACTTTGCAGAAGTCGCAGAAAATTAATAGCGGAGTTCGTAAAGAATTATTAAATCTTAAGGATTATTGTGAAGGGAAAACCGATATAGAGGATATTAATAAATATATAACTAAAAATACTAGACAACAATTAAATAGAGTAATGAATAAATTAAATATTAAGATTGAAAATTTGGCAATTGATAAGATGGAGGTATTATAAATGAATTATACAGAGTATTATCCACTGTGCACAATAGCTGTACTAGCAAAAGCAAAGGGCGGAGTATTAAATAATAATGGAGAGATTGTAAGATTACAATATGAAACTCATTTAAAACTTAGGGATTACGGAGTATTTGACCCTGAAGGATGGGAGTTCGAACTAGATGACAGTCCGATATACAACTCAAAAGAGTTATCACAATTAAAACCTGAAAAAATGTCACTAGTTCATCCATATTATGAAGATGATAAAGTATCAATCCCAAGAAATTTAGAAGTATTAGAAGTCTACAAGGTATATATAATAATGATAGATACAACAAATATGAAGGAGGTTTAACAGATGATAAAAGAATATAGATTTAGATTTAAAAATAATAGCATAGCTGGTAAAGATTTATATATTAATAATCACAAAGTAAATTCAGGCGTTTACACAATGTTATTCTATAAAGTAAGTGAAAATAAAGATTTTATTAAACTACATAGCACTACCTTAAAATTTGAGGGTTTAAATGGTTACTTTGATACAGATGTAACACATACATTTATAAAAGGAGAAGTGAAAAATGACAGCATTAAATAAAATAGTATTACATTGGACAGCGGGGGGATATTATCCGAACTCTACAGATTTACAACATTACCATTTCTTGATAGACAAGGACGGGAATATACACAAAGGATTATTTAAACCAGAAGATAATATCAATTGCAATGATAGAGTATATGCAGCGCATACAGGTGGGGGAAATACAGGGGCAATAGGAATAAGCCTATGTGGAATGGCAGGATATCAAAGTAATAGTAAGCCAGGAAAGTATTTTATTACACGCAAGCAATGTGAAGCAATGTTCAAGTTAGTAGCTCAATTGTGTATCAAGTATAAAATATCTATTGATAAAGTTATTACTCATGCAGAGTTTGGCTATAAAAATCCTAAGACATCAAGTAATGGGAAGATAGATATAACAGCTTTACCGCCTTGCTATGATGTTGATATTACAAAGAGAGTTATTAATAGTAAAGAAGGGACAAGTAAGGGAAAAAGAATTGTTGGTTATGGAGATTTTATAAGACAAAAAGTTAAATGGTATTACAATAAGGAGTTAAACAAATAAATGGTTGAAGCGGTTTTATTATTAGTATTTACAGCAATAATTACACACTATTTCTTTTAAGGATAAAGGAGGAAAATATGTTTTATATGTTCAAGATTATGAAGACGGGTCTTAAATTTTTAGACAAGGTAAAAACTCAAGATAATAAGAAAAATGTAGTATATCTAACAGAGGAAGAGCTTAGTAAAATATCTCCAGAGGTTATAACAAATCCTAAAGATATGGGGGGAGTCGCTTAATGGAATTAGTAAATATCTATGACTTAGCAAAGGAACTAAAAGCTACAAGAGTACCCTATGCAGGATTTGGATTACTATTCTGTTTCGGAACTTCACTTGTGTCTAAAATAATTCAAGCTAAAACTAGAATAGAAGATGGAGAAATAGTACCATCACACGTGGCTATAATATACGGACAGTTTGTATTTGAAAGCACTACAGATATAGTAAACATTAATGATAAGATAGTAAAATCTGGTGTAAGGATGTGGCTACTAACTGATTTCATCGAAGCCGAAAAGAGTAGGCTAACTAAATATTATTTCTATCCAATAAATCAGACTAAGATTGACAAAGATGTTCTATGTAATTGTTTACATTTACCATACGGACGAGATACTATAATAGACTTTCTACTCAAAGACAAATCAGAAGGTACATCAACTAAGGGTTTAATATGCAGTCAGTACGCAAACAAGGCTACTAAGTTAAGTAAACAAAGATGTCCTTCCCCAGCAGATTTATTTAGAATAATAAAAGATTTAGAAAAGGAGTAAAAATGAGAGATAAAAAACTAACATCAAATAATATAGATGAGGCATTATATTATTTAAAGCAAGAAGCAGATAGACGAACAACAAAACTATGGAGAATGCAAAACGGTCAATTGAGAAATATTAAAGATATGACTGATGAGCATTTATTAAATACTATTAAACATTTAGAAAAGAAAAAAGCAGAACAAGAATTTGCGAATGAAGCTATGGCTAGTTATCCATACTAGCCTTAAAGAAAAGGAGTAATAAATATGGCTGATAAAATACAAGACGGAGGAAGTATATTAGTTCCAGATAGAATTTTCTCTATAGAAATATATATAGATAGATTTAACAGAGAACATTTTGTCGTGAACGGAGTAGAACTAAAACATTTAGGCTCTTATTGCAAAGATTGGTTGAGACGAAATACTTTATTGATAAATAATAAATAAAATAAAAGGAATAATAAAAGAATGTTAAAAGAATTAGATTTGTATTTAGCTTTAGATAAAGGTATGGATGATAATGATTATATTGTCATTGGTAGATTTCATAATTCCATTTATGCAAAAAGTATAATTAAAGCATTGAAAAAAGTTGTCACAGGAGACCATATCTTCAGAGTATTAATATATAATAAAGAAGCTAACGAAGAAGATATT
>Ga0326513_10000924_pt1 | contig 24418 bp, 35 predicted proteins | sample 2_2465_0518_D_FD_203654 | JGI IMG/M metagenome (GOLD analysis project Ga0326513, IMG submission 203654) | Bovine rumen microbial communities from UC Davis, California, United States - 2_2465_0518 | ecosystem: Host-associated > Mammals > Digestive system > Stomach > Rumen | place: USA... | reverse complement strand
CAATTTCTTCCAGAAAGCGTCTGGTCTTCGATGCACCCATGCTGAGATATTCGCAACAATCTCCGATTGCCATCAGCTTTTTATTCTTAAATTGTGCATTCTCCATATATTTTCCTCCATGCTTTAGCAATGTTGTATATTGTGATTATATTTTGCAAATGCTATCATTTACTATTTATATTTTATCATGAAGTGCCTTTGCTGTTAAATGTGCTGTAACAATTTGAATTCCAGTCTTCAATTGCTTTCCTCCGCAACTTGTGGTAACTTGCGAACTCGTCTTGAATCACGCCTTTGATTCTGCCACACTTGCCACATGAGATAAGACAACAGAACTTTTGATCTTCCTTGAGAATCTTGATGTATACATTTTTGCTCGTCACAATCAGAAAGTCCGAATGGCATACAGGACATTCCTTCACTCTATCGCTTTTTCTTATCTGTCCGTTGTTTTTGAGCATGTATCCGCATCCTCCATTCTTCCAGTGCCAAATCTCTTGTGAACTCTGTCACAAACTGCTTACACTCTCCGCACATCACCACGCATACCCCGTTTCGGTCAAAGACAACAGGTTGACCGCCACATGTACAGTCTGGCAAATCCGTTACTCTTCCCATACCCTGTCTCTCCCATATCTTGCCAGAAGCAGTGCTTCTGCCATTCCATCCGACTCTTTCCTACACCTTGGGGTGGGCAATAAATTCACCCCAGGGTACAGTTCCTTCACCTTGTCTATGGATTCCTGTTTATCGGCAGTGATTCCGAAGTGCTTCTTCCATGTCCGTGGGTCAACCTCTGTGACACCTATCTGGAATGCGTCCAGAACGCCCAGAATGTATCCGTAAGACTTTCCAAAGCTGAACATGGATGTCACCCCTTGCCCCGGCATCGCATGGACTTTTTCAAGGAACACATAAGCCTCATGCTGATACAGTTGGCAGACTTCCAGAAGTGCTTGGTTGCTGTAGGGGATCGCCTCTTCTTTCTGGATACCTCCAAACGCTGTTCCCAGAAGTCCGATACCACCTTTTGCCCCCGGATCAATGCCGATAAACATCATCCTTGATCACCTCCTACTAGTTGAACGGAAACACATCTGAATTCATATCCACCTGATAGAATCCTTCTTCGTTTGGTTCAGAACCGCTCTGAAACGCTCCAGAATCGTTTTTAAGGCGTTTTAACTGCGGTACTGTGGAATCTTTCGCTTTATTGTAGTCGCACGGTTTAAAAGGCTTTGTGGTGCGTCCTATCGTGCCATCCGGCTTGCGGTACTCTTCCTGTCCGAAGACAAATCCAATCTTTTTCCCTTTGAACGAATTAACGAATGTTCCTTCGCCCGGATGCTGATCAAATTTGGTGATGAATCCGGGATTACTCTGCTCAACAGCAGATGTAAATCGTTTCAAATTCACAGTGCTGTATTGTCCGCTCAACGCAATGTAATAAATGCCCCTCCACTTAGCTTTTTCTCCCTTCCGTTTTCTGTCATTGTCGAAGGTCTTTCTGAACCATCCTGTCTGCGTATCGTTCTGGTCAAAGTCAAAGTAGACCGCCAGTGTGGGGTTGCCTTTTGTGGATGTGTACTCTTTCACTTCAATGATCTGGCAGAGTTTTCCACCCAGTTCAATAGGTGTATACCCTCCAATTGTTGTTGAATCGTATTCTGCTGGTTTAAGCATGTGAGTTTTCCTCCTGTTTATTTATCTGTGTTCCGTAAAAATCACGGATGCAATCATCAATCAGTTTCAAATCATTTGGGATTTCTTCTTCAGCAAACAATCCCATAGGTGCTTTCACGCAATCAGAGCCGTCTGTAACTGTTCTGACAAAGTGTTTTCCGTCCTTGGACATACATCTGAGAACAACAGTTACCATGCCGTCCAGAAGGACTTTGTCATCGAGCAGCTTTCCAATTGTCTTGATTTTAGTAACCCCATAATCATTGGTAGACTCATGGAACATGAAGTACGTGTTGATGTCTCTGGGGAATCCTTTGCAGAAGTTAACGAGATTCCACATTGCGTCTGCAATATCGTTGTACAGTTCAAAGGACTGGTTTCCTTTCATGTTCCGGTGCTTCGCCATGAAAATGCATGTCATGACATAACCGATATCATCCAGAACAATGTTCTTTACTTCTCCACTGTCTATCCATGTTTTCAAGGTCTGACCAATCTGCTGAAGATTGTTGCCTCTGTACTCATGGGCGAATCCACCACGGAATGGAAAGTCTTTTCCCAATACGTTGATAATGCCTGTGGTGTTCCTGTCCATTGTCTGCAAAGAACTGGTCTTCCCAGAACCCGGATCACCAATAATGAATACTGTTGCCATACTTACCTCCTATAAGAATCTCCTCCAATTCTGGCTGAAGAAGTGGTATTTACACACTTGCGTCAGTCCGTTTGCCTTCATCGTCTTTCTTGCTACCATGCGCTTTAAGTGTCTTAATGCGTTCATCTGACCTCCTATCTAATCCGAAGACTTCTAGTCTGTGAAAGTCTAGCCCAGTCACACGTCATTCCATCTTTTAAGTCTTCAATAATTGCACGTTTATCTATTTTCGGTTCTTGAGCAATCAAATATTGATTGGGTATTTTTGTTTCATCCAAAATAACCACAGAAGGAACATTTTTCTGAATCCCGAAGCTGAACAGTTCCGTCTTAAACTTCTCTTTCCCTGTCAGAATCATTGCATCCTGTAAGTTTCCCTTGAGATATGCCACATGATTTTCAAGAACTCTTTTCTTGTCCTGTAATCTGGCAATCTCTTTGCTGATTCCGTCAATGTCGCTGTTTAATGAGACAATTATCCTGGCATAGTTATCTGCCTTTTCCTCTATCTCACACTCGATACCTTCGAGTGTGTTCTGGATCATCTCCGGGTCTTCCTCGTCTTCCATGAGCGACAGCAGTTCCATCCACTGTGCTTTCAGTTCGTAGAGTGATACCATTATTTCTCCTTTCTTGTTGCCCTCCTCATTCGTTCTCTGAGGTTCTTTTCAAGCAACTCATTGTTAATCTTCATCTGCTGTTTGAGCGGAACATCCATTTTTAGGCACTTATCGCCAGACAAATACCGTTTCGCCTCTTTCCGCATTGCACTTTCATATTTCCGGCAGATGTCTTTGAACATTGCTGTAGTGGCAAGTTCGCCTTTTCCCTTTCCAACAATTTTGAAGATGTTTGCCGGAGTGACACCTTCGACAATCAGATCAACGATCTTGTCTTTCTGGGTTGTGTTATACAGTCCGTTCAGCTTTGCATCCCATGCTATCAATTTGCACACCCTCCTTTTAATGTCATGTGTCCTGTTGGACACATCCTTTTCTGCTTGCTTGATGATCCACTCTCCACTGATCTCCGTCCACATGTTCACGTTGTCAGACCGGAAGAAATCCATTGCCACCGTGTACGGTCTTCTCAGTTCCTCGTATCGTCTCTGTCCGCTCAGATTCAGTTCCCCGTGGTGATACACGCTTTCAAAAACAAGGAAATTCGTGATGTCATGAGCGAAATCTGCGAGAATCTCATCCACTAGCCACTCGCAGCCGGATTCTGAAGTAATGTGAAAGTCCTTAGTCAAATCCTGTCTTACTACTTCTCCCCTTGTGGCATATTTGCCGAACTCATGTCCTTCGATAATGATGATCAGACCGTGATGCGGAACATCATTCCATGTCTCTGACTTGATTTCCCGGTCTATGAATGCCGTTTTAGGCTCTTCGTCCAACCGTTTCTTCTTCCTTTGGTCACGCTCCAATACTTCATTGAAGATGGAAACGGATATCTCGTTTTCCTGTAGCCACATAAGCATCTCATTCTTTGGTGCAATCATTAGGAATGAGGATTGCGCTCCAAGGCAGATCATGGGATTCCCTTTCAGGTTTTCCAGCCTCTCTCTTAACTTCATCTCCTACCTCCTACTGACCTTGAATACTCAAATGCGTCACATCTTGCTACAATGTCTTGCCACTCCTTTTCTTGTTCTCTGGCTGCGGACAGGAACAGAATAGTGATGAGACACATAAGAGCCAGTCCAAACAAAACTAAAGTTAACGGCTTTGGTCTTGTCATTTTCAAACTCCTTTCAAATGTTAAGCATTGTTAAACTTTTGGGGTAAAATAAAAAGTGCCATAATCCTCTCTGTCGATCTGCAATGTTCTTGACCAGTTTTCGATGTCATCCTTCGTGATATCAATCTTGCCGTTCAGTTTTGCAGAGACTTGGGATTTGTGCGTTTGCAGTGCATCTGCGAATGCTGAATAAGTTCCAAACTTCTCAACAACTCGCCCTCTCAATTTGCTGTAATCATAATCCAATTCTTTTCACCTCCCTTCGGTTTAGTGTTGTTTAACTTGGCTTGAGTTTAACACCTCTTAACTATCCTGTCAACAGCTAATTTAAACTTTTTTAACTCTTTCGCTTAACTTTTGTAAAATTAAAGTGCTAGGATAAGCTTGGAGGTGAACATCATGAAACACGAAGAAACCGCAAGAAGACTCAGATCAGCTTTAACAAAGTCTGGATTATCACAGCAAGAACTGGCAGAAAAGTCCGGAGTGTCGAAAGCATCGATCAGTCAATATATCAACGGAACGCACATTCCCGGCAACAAGAAAGCCGGAATGATTGCTGAAGTATTAGGATGTAGTCCGCTCTGGCTTATGGGGTTTGATGTAGAGGATAATGCCCCACTGAGAGAAAACAAGAATATACAGAGATTTATGGAATTACTTGAACCGTTGTCTGAAGAAGAACAGGAAAGACTATTCAACATCATGAAGATGATCATCAATGAACGGAAGTAGTCCTGTTTATTGGACACCTTATTTCCTACAATACGAACAGACGTTCGTAGGAGGTAAGGGAAATGAAAATAGAATTATTGCAGTTGTTCCTGTCTCTCACCGCAGAAGAACAGGAGGAGGTATTAACTTTTCTGGAGGGGGTAAATGATGGAGAACAAGACGGAGAACCAGAATCTGACAACATGCCCGGACTGCCATAAGGAAGTCAGCATACATGCTAAAGTATGCCCACACTGCGGAAGGGAATTCAAGGATGAAAAAGCCGGAGAGATACGTATTCTTCTGATCGTCCTCGGCATTGCGCTGATGGTGATTGGTGTGATTTTAATCCTGGGTATCCCATCGTGCCAGTCCGGGAAAGCATTTATTACTTTTTAAAACAAAGAAAAAACCCAGATGATGGGAGCATCTGAGTTTTTTCTGGAGTTCTAAAATGGTGTCTGAATAGCTGTAACAAAAAGTGTTGTAACAAAAAAGTGTTATGCATAAAAAGAAAGGGCATTGCTAATGAGCATTTTAATTATACCATTTTTTACAATACTGTCAAAGTTACCCTAAAACGAAAATAAGGCACTTGCCCGTTTGTGCCTTATTCCCGTTCATCATTATTACAGTATAGGAGAAGTAATGAAAAAAAACATCGACCAGTCTTGCACTGTGTGCTTTTCACGCTCTGAATTATAACCAAAACGCACCCTATACGGAAGAAGGATAAAGAATGCCATACAAATATACAAAAATGATAACCATAGGATATAAGCCGGATGGAACAAGGGTGCGGAAGAGATTTTACTCAAACAGTAAAACAGACCTTGAGAAGCAGATACGGTCTGCCACGCTTGAGCCAAAGGACTTCCCAGAAGTAATACCGTCTCCGACTGTCACTTTTAAAAAATACGCAGACCAATGGATGGATATTTATAAAGTCTCCAAAGAAGCTGCCACGAAAGAAATGTACCGTAATGTTCTGCGTAAGACAAAAGACATCGACAGTATGCCCATGAATGAAATCCGGCAGTCTGACCTTCAGCGCATTCTGAGGGATAATTCTGACCGCCCGAACGCATGTGCCAAAATAAGGCTCGTATTTCGCCAAATTTGGGCTTGCGCTGTCGAGGAAGGTATTTGTACATCCGATGTCACGAAACGCCTTGAAGTGCCGTTTACGTGCGTTAAACAGCAACGTGCGCTTACCGATGCAGAGAAGAAAGCAATCAGCGAGGCAAAACTGGAACCAATGGAGCGGATGTATGTATCCCTTCTCTACTATCTCGGACTCAGACCACAGGAGGCACTCGCACTCATGCCCTCTGATTTCGGCAATGGAACTGTCACCATACAAAGAGCCGTAGGCTATAACTCCAATAATCCATATATCAAACCGACAAAGACCAGGAACATCCGCATTCTCCCTGTACCGGATGCCCTACAGGAACTCTTAGATGATTACACTCCGGGATTGTATCTGATCCACAGGGATAACCAACTTATGACCAAACACATCAAATCAGAGTTATGGTTAAGCATCAAAGAGAAGATCGAAGCCAGGTTAGGATACAAGACAGATATTCGTCCGTATACGTTCCGTCACAACTACTGTACTACTTGCTTCTATTCCGGCATATCTCTCAAGAAATGCCAGTATTTAATGGGTCATTCCTCTGCTCAGATGATTATGAAAGTCTATGCACATTTAGATGATAGTAAAGAACCTATTGACCGTCTGAAGTTAATAAAATTGTAACATGTCCTGTTTATCGTACACTTAAAACTGTGCCAAAACTGTGCCACCCTCATTATTTTCTCAGTTTTTTCTTCTTATATAAATGCAAAATTTCCCTATTTTTCATGGTGTCCAATTATCTGGACACATAAAATAAGAGAAAACCCTTGATATTACTGGGTTTTCTCTTTTTCTGTTTCATGAGCCATCGGGGACTCGAACCCCGGACAACTTGATTAAAAGAGATAGAAGAATGCTTTATTTAAGCGGTTTTTCAAGGCGAGTGTGCAGAAACTGTGCCACGTTCTAATTAAAACCTATGCTGAAAACGCTCTTCTATTGTCCAATTATCCTATGATTTTTGTCCAAGTCTGCTTGCCAGCGATGCCGTCTACATACAGCCCGTGTCTCTTCTGGAATGAACAAACTGCATTGTACGTGTTGCTGCCGTAGCTGTTATCAATCGTATCCGTATAATCTCCCGTGTATCTCAGGCACTTCTGGAGCAGTCCTACAAAGTCATTGTCATCGCCCTTCTTGAGCATTGGAAGGTAGCCAGTAAAAATGTCCTTTGTCATCTCTTTATAAGATGGTGTGGGTGTAGGTTTCGGGGAGGGTGATTCCGAATAATCAATCCACTTGGTAGCTAATCCGTGTTCAGTCCAGTATCCTTCTACAGTTTTTCCCTTCGCCCAACTTCTGCTGCCATCAGAACCAACGTAGGAATATTGGATGCCACCTTCCCACCGTGGAGTAGATTCCACGCAGTTGACAATGCCTTGCCCCGGCTCATTCCACTCAAAGCCTAAGTACCCTCCGAAATGCCCCGGCATATATAAGCACCGGAACTGGTTGCCAAGTGCCTTGAAGTTGTTGCTCCGGTCTGTACACCGATCCATAAGCTGCCTTTCAGTGCAATCTCCGGTTGCTGATAAGTCAGCTTGAAAACTTCCCGGCTGCGGATTGATGATGCTCCGCCCGTTAAATAATGCTTTATAAAGATTGGAGCAGTCGGCAGACCATCTAGAACCGCTCCAATATAAAAGGTTGTAAGGTGGGGTGTTATTATAGTCGGAAGGTGGATTTCCCTTTGCAAGTGCAATCAAAGTTTCCACCAATTTCTTTTCAGTATATGCTTTCATAGGTTTTTCATCTCCTTTCGGCTTTGCAGTTCCGGCAGTGTATATGCCTACATACTGGTCTATATCCACATTGGTAACGATACCGGAAACTCTGCCATACCAGTCGGTCTGCCTGTAGACGCATTTGTGGTCTGGTTCGGCATTGGTATGGTCTTCAAACCATACATCATACTTGCGCTCTATGTCACTGCCGTAAACACGATTGATGTAATCCCGGTTGAGGTACACACCAGTGCAATATCCCTGTGATAATACGTAGTCACAAAAGATTTCCGTCACCTGCCGCTGAAGATCTGTGGTAAGGTTGAACCCCTCTTTCACAGCGTCTTTAACCGTGTCCTCTTCTTGGTCACACCATATCACAGTGGATTGAGGCAACCCGGCTCGCCTTACGTTGTTGATTGCGTTAGCGGCATTTTCCTTTGCTTCCTTTATGCTGTGGACATAAATGAAATGGTACACTCCCGGAACGCTTATCCCGGCATTCTGAGCGTCTCTGACATAGGACAGAAACTTAGAGTCTACACCTTGCCCGTCACAGTCAGCACCCCATCCGCATCTGGGGATAATAAAGTCATATCCGGCAGATTTGACTTTCTTAAAATCCACATGACCTTGATGATGAGATAAGTCCAATCCCTTCATGTTCAGTCCTCCTTGTTGAACCACTCTGGTTTCAAGTCTCGTTCTTCACACCACTTATTGAATATCGGGGTCGCAACCCAATTCCCGTGGAGTTTTCCGAAATATTTTTCTCCGATCGTGAGGATTTCGTGTTCTTCATCCGGCCGAAGCAGGATCAGGAGCAACAACTGCGTCCTCAATCCATCCTTTTCCAGGATATCCAGTTTCTCTGGAATTTTCTTTTTACTATCATGTCGGTTGACGAAGAATGTAATAAGCTGACTCAGGACTGTCGATCCCAAGACCGCTGTTACGATAGTTAAAGCTGTGTTCATTGCAATTCCTTCTTATCTGATGCGTTAATGATCCCGTTCCATGCCGCAGAGATTCCTGCCGCCAGTGCGCCTGTGATGATTGGCAGATAGGTTGTCCAATTCCCCCAATCAAAGTCCATGTAATTGTTTAACATCATGACGATCTGAGGGATCAGAACGCCAAGAAACGCCTGTACAAAAGTCTTCAAGGCTCGAGAGCCTACATCTTTTATTTTCATGATATTGTTTCCTTTCTCAACTAAATACAATTCGTCCGGTTATATAGAGCGAAACCGGAGTGTTATTTGTGGTATTGGTTAATGCATTCTCGAAATCCATTTCCAGTGTTAATACATAGTCACTTCTCCATCCAACGCTGTACGAATCTGGTGTGACCCCAGAACCAGAACTATTGAGGTAACCAGATATACCTCTGGCGATAATGGCACTGAATTCCAGTGTTCGAGTCAATGTAGACGGACATGGTTTTGGAAGCGTGATGTCGCATGTAATGTGCTTTAGAGACCCTGTTACCCATCCGTGAGCATAAAATACAGAATTAGAACCGTCTCTGCGTGGGTATGTATCCCCTGCCTTGAAGCCATCAAATTGTATCGTTCCTGTTTCCATATATCTATGGCACTGGTTAATCAAATTAAGTCTTTGTGTATAAGGCTGCTACGTAGAATGTACCAGAAGCCGTCTCCGGAAAGTACGACCGGATCATGATTGACTTACCGGCATTGCGGTAATAAACTATCCACCCTTCTGACGCATCTGCATTGATATATGGCGGAAGTTTGTTATTGTTTGCTCCTTGAAAAAAGCTGTTCGCCACATCAATCCATGTAAATGTCGCATCGGATACAGTTCCAATCTGAGCAAGAGTATCTCTGGTTATATTGCTCAATGATCCGGTGAAGTACTTGCGATACAGAGGCTTGCCGTTGTAGTACCCGACTTGCACCTCGTTGGTGGTGTCTATACACAAAGTAGCGTTTTGATTTGTAATTGTTCCTGCCGCCATTTTTTTCTCGGCGGGTGTGGCTAGATTTAAATTGCCCTAATATTCACCCACTCTCCGTTTACTTGCTTTTGAAAGCTAAAAGCACTTGATGAAAAGCTAAGTCGCACATTTATACCAGTCTCTCGGTCTTCAAACCGCAAGTATAAAGTTGGGTAATTAGTATCTACATTATTCGCCGCAAGCGCAACCATATTCACATTATTCTGCATAATAGTAAATGGAGCTAATTGGTTTGTGCGAATCAAATCAGTTTTTATCGTTCCACTAGCCACGGTCATCACCTCTTTTCGATGACCTAAACCGCCTCAGACCTCCTTTCGGAGATTCTGTAGGAGACAGTCTTAAACCAGTGCACTGCCTCCTTTCTGGAGAGTAATACCCTCCCCCCCCGAATTTATTCTGTAGTATTGTCATTTTGTACCTCCTGTGTTCTCCGGTCATATACCTTCCCTTCGATCAGAAGTCCGTCTGACCGATAAATGTGCGCTGAGTGATACGGGATACCGCTCTTCACCGCTGCCGCAAGGATCGTGTACAGCTTTGCTTCGGCATCATCCAGATTGTCATAGTGATCATACAGAAGTCCATGTGATCCATCTGTACGAATCTGGTTTTCAAGTGTGGTGTAAAAATAAGGCATGATTTATATCTCCTTTCTATGTAAGTGTTTGCACTTCGTGATCCGGGATGCCAAAGTCCAGAAGAATGGTAGCCGCAGTTGAACCGACAAAAGAGCCGGACACCGTGATCGTTCCATCTCCGCATGTGACCGTCCAGTCTCCACCCATCGCAGATTGAGGAGACACCTGTGCTGAATTCTTGATTGGCTCATGGTCTGCCGTGATTCCGGTTGCACCGCTAAAGGTTTTTGGAAGTGATGAGATTCCCGTCAACCTCTTCGGATAAATGGCATGATAGCCAATCAAGGATGGGGTTGCCACTTGGGTGGCTTCTGAACCTTTAAAATACATTTCATTTGTGTCCAGACAGACCGCCAGTTCACCTGGTTCTAGCTTAGTGCCGTCAAAGTCTGACGCTGAACCTCTTCGCATTTGAATAGCCATAAGTTAACTATCCTTTCTTCTAATAATTGATCTGGTTGTTCAGATCATTGTCATTGCATGTTATGGTAGACATGTTGCCTAACTGATAATCAAATGATGTACATGGGGTAACAAACTTCCTTCCCAGAGATGTAAATGAGATTAAGTCTCCGGCTTCAAAGGATGGGTCTGCGCTCCATGTAACTGTAAACGGAAAGAAGTTGACACCCGATACAACCGTATAAGCCTGTGTCGCTACAGCACTGGCAACAGTCTGATTTATGATGAATGGATTGGAATCTATCTCGATTAGATAATCTTCCGTACCAACTATGACTTCTTCTTGATTGATGTCCGTTACCTTTACGCCAGTAACTATCTTACGCAACAGTGATGCAACAGGCTCGGTCATGATTTTTGACAGGGGGTATGCATCGGATTCTTTCGATGCCGGGATGGCTCTTTCCCAGAATCCAAACAGACCGCCATCCTCGGAATCTCCACCTGTCCATGCAGTCTGATAAATATCCCAAGAGTTGTCATTGTCTTCAGCAGACAGGATCATCGGTTTCAGTATTGTTCCTTCTTCAAGGGTATCCCCCATGTTTACATCTGGAAGGATGATGTACATCAGAACATATTCATCCAGTTCGCTTTCAACAGTAAAGAATGTGTGGTTAGACATTTCATTGTCTGTGCAATAAGCAACCCGGATTCCGTCTGTGCCATTTCTCTTGAACATTGCAAGGTAATAAGTCTCCAGAGAGCCTCCTGTACATCCTGTGATTCTGTATCCACCTATGGGCATGTGAAAGTTGTACTGTAGTCTGAATCTTGTAGTGGCTGTAGATTTTCCGTATGCTAATACCTGGCTCCCTGTATCAGTGATTAAACGCCATGTGATACCATTCTCTGTCTTTCCGCTTTCTACATACGGATAAGCCAGTTTATTGCGTCCATACGAACCCTTAAAAGAACCGCCATCGGCATCATCACCATCTGTCCATCCTTCGCCTTTGTATTTTTCATACGAAGTGTCCGTGTTGGAGGCATACTGGATGATGGGATAGATCAATGTATCTGGTCTCCACCCTTGTTTTACATACAGAAAAAATGATGTAAGTTTCTTATATCCGCTTAAATCGTAAATGTTTCCAGAACCACTGACTAAAAGATTTCCAAGTGTTTCAGTGTTGCCGTTTTCATCTTCAACAACACCATCAAACCACCATGAACGTACGGATGCACCCGTACTGAAAAGACTAATTCTGAATTTCGTTTCTCCTGTACCTGCAAAATCAATCGGTGCAGTAAGAAGACTAAAATAAGAATCGGCTGTTGCTAATCCGTATGCGCTTACTCTGCCGCCGGCAGAAACCTCCCAAGTAATACCATTGGATACAAGTCTGGTATTTTGATATGGATAGCGGAGCATATTCCTACCGAACGCACCATGAAAAAGTCCTCCATCCAGATCGTTGCTGTAATCCAGAACGGAAAAGTATTTAATCGCTAATTTACCAAGGTGATTGTATCTCGCATAACATCCGCATAACTGACAGATATAACCAAGGATGTCGCGCTTTGTGACACCTTCGTCCATGTCATCTGTAGACACATTTGGAAGGACATACGATGCATTCGGGAAGTCTTCGCTTTCCAATGTGTATCCAAGGGATTTAATGGCATTCACAGCAGTCATGCCATTAAAGGAGATGGTGCTTGCAATAGGCGTGTTATACTGTTCATCTGCCATGTGGTCATATCCATAGACCGGAATCACTCGACCTACTGTGTTGTTTGTATAAAGCGTATAAACGCCCTTCTGAATACTTACACCGTTGGCAATCAAATACAGTACACACCTAGCACCTCGGAAGTCATAGCCAGACATTAAGCCGTCATGATTTGAGATGCTGAATGATATTTCCTGTGCGACTGTACCTCCAATATCTATCTGCCCGACATCACAGATTTCGTCATGGATTTGCAGAGTCCCTTCCATGATTCGGTCTGTAGTCAGTGTAAGAGAAGCACCATTCGCAAGAGTCACATTGCACTGTACGCCCAAGACAGACGAATCAACGATATAATCTTTCCATTCTTGCTGTGTTGTAATCATTGAAAATTACCTCTCAATGAAGTTGAAGGTTAAACTCGACAAAATCTTTTTGTTAGACCACCACAGGTATACATCACCTTCCCGGTCACCTGTGTAGAAGGTCTTCGTCTGCATCGTTCCTGTCAGCATGTCTGGGTACTGTACTGAGACATATTCAGAATCACATGCCTGTAAAAGCTGCGAACCCTGTTGCCATGTCAGACCAGCAAACTCGCATTCCAGTTTGACCTTCTGTGTGACTTGGTTGACATACATCGTACCTGTCTGGTCACGCCCGGAATCTGCCGCTGAAACTCGCATCCTAGACCACTTGAAACTGGACGGTGCTATAGTGATTGTCTTATTATTGCTAAGATTTCTTATAGTAATCATATTTTTCACCCAATGGGTGGGATTTCTCCCACCCCTTGTTTGGAGGTATCCTTCTATGCTTTCGCAGTGATGTTATATCTGCGATTCATAGCCTTCACACCTTTGGCATTGGCTCTCGCCACTACCTGACTATCTAAATAGGTATTAACCTGGATAGTTTCGCTTTCATTTCTGTTGCCAACCATTGGACGAAGTGCCTGTGCAATGGCAGATGCAATCTGTTCTCTGTTGGCTACTGCTGTTCTACCACCAATCGTACCGACTGCCTCCGCTCCGGCTTCTCCGGCTACAAATAATGATCCGCTCTGTGGATAACCACCAGATGCGTATAACTCTGTTCGGATACTGCCTTGTACGTTCTTTGTCACACCGTTGGCTTTTGCGACCGTATCAAAACTCATGTTCTGAACAGCCTGTCTGATACCCTGTTTGATGTCATTACCAATGGTATTACCTACTCTGGAGAACGGAGCATTATTAGCCGCCCCTTGCATTGCTTGGCACAGGCTTCTCGGAAGGTCACCTATCTGGTTCGTGACATTCTGCAAACCATTCCGTAAGTCATTGCCCATGCGGTTTCCAATCTGACTCCACGGCTGTGCATCAAACCATTTGGCAATCGTGTTGTAAATAGCTTTCACGTTGAATCCAGAACCAATCTGATTCATGACCTTTTCCATGTTGTTCTTCATGGGTGTTGCAAGGTTTCCGAAAGGCTGTGAGTTGATCTTCTTCTGAACAACACTATAGATGTTCTTAGCATTCAGACCAGCACCTGTCTGGTTCATGGTCTTCTCCATGCTGTTCTTAGCATTCGTTCCCGGTGTTCCAAATGGCTGTTTTCCAAGTGCCGTATTGATTCTGCTGTAGATTGAACCGCTTGCAAATCCCATACCTGTCTGGTTGGCAGTTGCTTCGATCTCGCCCTTCATGCTTGTACCCATATTACCGAATGGCTGTTTGAGCATCAGACTACTCATACTGGAGTAGATGCCTTTATAGTTCACATCATGACCAGTCAGATTGAAGCGTGATTCCACTGGATTCTTCATCTTGTTCGCAGTATCAACCCACCGCTGTCTTCCTAAATTGGTTGTAATCAGTGATGCAATTCCACCGTAATCCACTCCAACGCCAACGGCATTCAGTGCTTTATTGATCAAGCCGACATTAACGCTGGATGTCTTGGATGTAGTACCAATGTTATACAGTCCGGTATTCATGAGGTTTACACCTCTGACGGTTGTATTTGAAGTATTACCAACAGAAAGAAGGTACTTATCAAACGCACTAAGCTGAAATCCTGCGCTTTTTGATGCAGTGCCTACCGCACTTTCTGCATCTGCACTGGCATACATCTGATTTGTGTATGACCGTCCGGCAGTAACACCATTGTACATGCCGTTCGACAAATCACTGTACCCGTTGTACATCAGCTTCATGATTGGCAGACTAACCTGTTGTGCGACAGTATTATCTGTAATCGCCTGTGATCCCCTTCGGATAGCTTCTGCCATCTCAATGTTTCCACTGCTGAGTGCGTCTTGATATGCGTGTGTCAGCGACAATGCGTTATTATTGTCATACACGGCACTGGTATACTGCTGTGTTTGAGCAGTTGCTTGTTCTACACCACTCGTTGTATATACTGCCGTGTTAGTAGTGGTTTTTGATGTTCCACCATACCCCATCATTCCGGCATACACAGGCTGTTTATTGGCATCTAAAATAGCTTGCAGTTTGGAATTCGGGGAACCTTCTCTTTCCATCCAGTTCTGGACATTCAAGCCATTAACATTCACGCCCATGCCTAATGCCCCGGATGTTTTTATTTGAGATGCATACTGCTTCACTTTAGGGGCTGCCTCTGCCGCCTGTTGTCCTGTTTCTGCAATCTGCTCACCTAATGCTTCCAAAGCGATGTTTAGATTTGCAGTCTCGTCATCAATGACTTTTTGATATTCTTGGATTGACTCTTTACTTAACGAAGCAGCGGAGGCATCGCCAAACAGTTGCACTACTGCATCATATACATCTTCATACGAATATCCGTTGCTACGTGCGGCCCCCACACCACCAGTCATATTGAACAGTTGTTCTGGTGTGATATTTCCACCAGAACCAGCCATACTGGACATAAGAGCCACAATGTCAGAACCAGACCATCCAGTCATATCTTTCAATGCAGTCATTGAGGATGTCACCTGTGCATGGTCAATCTGATATTGCTGTTCTGCCCTTCTCTTGCCAACATCTGCCTGTGCAATAGCTGTTGCACTTTCCTGTGCTATTTCCGCATAAGCCGCTTGCAGTGCCAGTTCTCTATATGCATCAAGTAATTTCTGAATTTCTTCCAGATTGCTATGAACCTGTCCATTGACCAATTCAAACTGCAATTTGAGAGGAACTAAATCCAACTCATTAAATGCATCTTGAATAGTTTGCAGTTTCCGAAGGTCTGCATCGCTGATAACCTCCTGTGAGGAAATCTGTTTAAACTGATCCAATAAGGACTGCCCTACATCGTAGTCCTCGTTCACCTTTGTAATTTTGTCCATTCTATGAATAGCTGCGTTCCGCATATCGATTGCAGTCTGCAATTCAATAGAATTCTGCCTAATCCGCTGAATGGTATCCTGGAATTGTGCGCTATTTTCTTTTAAGTCATCAATCCATCTCTGGAATGTTCCTTTGGCATAACCAATGGCAACAATGGCAATGGCAACCGGAATACTAAAGGTCAATCCCATCGGGCCGAAGGTTAGTACACTTCCGGCAATACCAAGAGCCGCACCCAAGGCAGTCATAATGGCATTCTTGAGGTTTACCCCCTCATATCCCATGTTATACGCACCTTCATACTCAAGAGTGAAACCGCCTACCATCATGGCAATGCCAAGCTTCTGTAATCCAGTCAGTTCTTTTATGCTGTTGCTGAATGCATTGGCAAGTTTCCACCCAAGGATAGCTGCTCCAATGGCTTTAGCAACATCAAGGATGGTATCGAAGTTTTCTTTGAGCCAGTCAACCTTCTTGAGAATGTTTTCCCCAATGTCAACACGCTCAAACATGTCAGCGTAGTTAGTGCCTCCACTTCCGGCTCCACCACCGCCACCACCGCCACCGCCTCCGCTAGTGGGGTTGTAAGTCGGCTGTTCTTGCAGTTGGTTCAGTTCATCAAAGTCAAGTACGGAAAGCTGTTCTTCCAGTTCTTTAACTTTGGCTGTTGCTCCTCCGGCAGAACCACCAATGCCACCAATGGAATTTCCAACATCTCCGTAGGCAGTTGCTACTTTCTTGGCTCTCATATAGGTGGACTGTCCAGACAAAGCTGCGAAGAATGCATTGATATAATTGATGCCTGTTACTAGCCAGTCAACCAATCTATCAATGATCGGAGCAACGGCATTCAGAACACCAGAAAAAGCTGCCCCTATGCTGTTTTTGGCATAGTTCATAGAGGTGGCTATCGTATCCATAGACAAGGCAAACTGGTCACCCGTTGCTTTTGCCCACTGGTAAGCATTCTGCAATCCCTGGGTAAATCCTTGCATAAGATTAGAGATGAGCGTTCTCATGATCTTCATTTTCGCAAGACGCAAGAACTGAGAACCCAGTGTCATTAAACTGGATGGGAGGATTTGCTCAAAGACATTCTTTCCAAAGTTTCCAACAGATGCAAAGCCGGATTTCACTTTATCTAACATGGATACAGTACGTTCAAGGGAGGAGTTTGTTTCTTCTGTTGTGACGGAATCTCCACCAGATAGTCCGGCTCTTGTGTTGCGTTCTTTGTCTGGCAATCCTATTTGTCTCTGAAGATTGTTTGCTGTTCTTGCGGCATTTACCAAACCAGAACCGCCCTTTAAGGCTTTGTTGGCATTCGCAATCCGTTCCATAGCGTGGGCGAGCTTTTCAGCCGGGGTGATGGAACTGGTTAACGCTTTCCGCAAATCATTCAGTCCGCTTGAGCCAACATCTTTAATATTCTTCAGACCAGTTGCTACGCTCTGAAGTCCGGCTCCGTTGGATGTCGCATCTTTCAGACTTTTAAGCGTATCAATAAACTCCGTTAACGACTGGACTGTCGTTTTGGAGTTATCACTGATCTCTATCTGTAGATTTGCTATCTTTACTGCGCTCGCTGGCATCCCAAGCCTCCTTGAATTTATCGAGGTTGTGCTTAATTCTTGAGAGTATCTTTTGTTTCTCTGCTTCTTCCTCTGCTTCTGTCTTCGGGAAGAAGGGGAGCGGTTCCTTTAAGTAGTCTTCCGCTTTATGCCCCTTTTCCCGGAAAGCGTTGGATAAGGCAATCGCTACTCCGTCATAATGGTATATCCCTTGCATCCAGAATTCTTCATTTCGGACTTTGCGCTGTCTCATATAGACAGCTTCGTAATATTTTAAGGAACAATAGTCTCCGTACCAGAATTCATCATACGGTACTCCCATGCTCATGTAGTACATGCACAGGTCATCTAAATGCTCCTCCATCGTCTTCGGTTGATCGGAACGTGTGGGATCGTCTTCGTCTATCTCTCCACGCTCCAAGCTACGTTTCCCTGGTGGGAATTCAGTTCCGTAATGGCTTCGCTGATCATCTCTCCGATGATATCAGTCAGATAATCGCCATCTGCATTCTGGTCACTGATGCTATCCCAGATTTCCTTCCTTGTAGCCTGTGGCACTCTCTTATGGTTTGCAATGAACGCACCATAGAAAAGTTCTTCTGGAGCAGTCAGAATGTAGTCATTCATTTTAGAGAAGTTGAACCCGTTTCGTTCCATCTGCTTGAGGGAATCGGGAGTGAATTCAAGCACATACTCTGTGTTTTCGTAAGGAATTCTTAATTTCGTTTTTCTGTTTTTCATGTGATACCTCCATATCATATTCAAACTGTTTTAATAATTGGGGAGAGACAAATGCTCTCCCCATGTGTAATGCCTATCAAGCACCGGAAGATGCAGACCATCCGGCAATGGTGTTCGGCACGATGTGTGCAGTTGCCTGTAACACCTGGTTCACTTCGATGCTCGGTGTACCCAGATCAACAGGCTCACCGCTGAAGTAGAACGAAGTCAGATTGCCTGGGAAGACGATTTCAAACCACGTAGCCTTGTTTGATGCTTTTGCAGTCTCAGCCGCTGTAACAAGTGCTTCCCATGCAGTCTTAAATGCAACTGTAAGGTTTGCCCCCACCTGGAAGTCTCCGCCCGTGTCCTTTACACCTGCCACATAGCGTCTCCAGGAATCAGAAAGATCCGTGCAGTCCAACTGATCCGGCTGCGCATTCATTTCGCCCAGAGAAATGATGTTAGTGATCTCCGTGTAACCACTTGTCGGTCTGGTTCCGGCAGTTGCCTCTACAGCATATTTAAACTTCACGCCAATGGTTGACAGTTCTAATGCCATTGTTTATTCCTCCTTAGTTTTCTTTGTTTTGGTAGTAGTAGTTTTCTTTTTCGGAGTTTCTTCCTTAGTCGGTTCAATCACTCCACAATGATCGCAACGGAACTGACCGGGGAAGACATCCTTTCCACAATTCTTACATTTCATCGAGTGTGTCACCTCCGCAAATCACCCTCTGGAAACGCAAGGAAATGCGCTCAATCGAAGGGTCATAGTTGGGTATCATTTCGCTCAGTTCTTCGAGAAATCCCATGCCTCGCATTGTTGTCTCAATGATTTGAGCAATGCTGTCTGTCTCTCTGCCGTATATCTCAATGTAGAAATACACTCTGTTCTGCTCATCGGAAAAATCAAGATTCGTAGCTGCGTAAAGCGGAGAATGGGATTCCCGAATGTATACGCAAGGGAGTTGCCTGTTAATCTCTTCGTAGTATCTGGTCACATATACGCCATCCAAGGCAGTCACCAGTCTGTCATAGATTTGATTCATCGTAATCATTTAAAACGCTCCCTTACTTTCTGGTCTATCTCTGTTTGTATGCGTCTGGCAGTGTTTTCCATGTAATGCTTCGGCTCTTTGTTGTAACGGTATGTACTTGGGTCTTTTCCAGACTTCTGATGATGCTGAAAAGTCCGCTCATGTGATTCCGACCACACACCTGGATAAGTAAAGAATGAATCTCCACCCATGTGTTCATAACCGCTGTTGTAGTCTGCCGTATATCCGGCTCCCCATTCCTCGAATGCTATCTGCTCACCACTGGCCACTATCGTGGCATTGGAACCGCCATGATGAATGGAAACATCGTCATACCCGACTTGTGTACGATAATCTTCCGCTAAGTCAGCAGATAAATCACGAACCTTAGAGCGCAGTTCTTCGATTTGTTTAATCGCACTATCCAAATTGTCCAGAGTAATTTTGATGTTCATTTGCAGAATATCCTCTGTTCGTTCATCGTAGTCGGGTGAGACAGGACATAATAATGTTTCCCGTCTATGGTGATTCTCGTTCCCACAGTGATGGTGAGCGGTGCATTTGGAATAATCTGGACAGACCAGTCTTCCTCTATTCCATACGGCTTATGACTCGATGTACCCTTAAAGACCACACAGCCTTTGGCAGTAACCGCTTCGTTATATTCCACATCATGGATCGCAGTCTTATAGCCTTGGGTATCTGTCCTCTGCTGTGTGCCTTTAATCGTTTCATAGATAAACTCTTTCTGGTTTCTCTTCAGTCTTCTCATAGCACCTTCACATACGGAATGAGGTGAGCATGGATGTACTGCCTCATATCAGAGTATTTATAGCCTCGCAGAATGCCATTCTCGGAATGCTGTGTCTCACCTTCAGCACCCCGAATGGAAAGTCCGAAAATTACGGCATCTATCACAAGCGAATCGTACTTGCTGTAATCCCGTGTTTCCCCCTCTTCCAGTTCGGGGATACCAATCAGTGAGTATTCCCAGTTAAGGCACTCCGTCTGAGCCTGTGAGATATAAGCGGATATCAGTTCATCCGAATAATCATCACCGATCAATATTTTGATTGTCTGAATAAGTTCTTCTACCGCCATCCGCTTATCCTCGTCTTACTGTTTCTTTGTCTGTTAAATCAGCAAAGGATTTAATCAGCTCTGCCCGTTACTTCCCGATGCAGCACCAATGGTGATTTTTGCAATGCCATCCAGATGCTCTGCAAACAGGTACAGACCAAATACGGCATAAGCCTCAGATGTCATGTTTTTGAAGTTGCCGTTGATGTGGTATCCAATGAGTGGCGTTACGCCATCAATGGTCATCGGCAACCCGGCACGTGCGAAATCGGAAGCACCCGGATTTACATAGTAGGCAACCATGTTGTAAACCGGAGTAGCCAGTACAATGCCCGGTGCAACTTCAGTGCTGTCGCAGAGGAAGATTCTCCGATATCCAAGGAAGTCAGAGATGTACTCCATACCAAATGCAGTGCTTACCTGTGCACCAATGGTAGCTGCACCAAGATAGGTGTAGAAGTCATCTACGTTAACGAACGCAACAACTTCACCCGGTGCAAGACCAAGCTGACTCCATTTGTCCAGAACTTTGCCTTTTGCCTTTGCCAGTGCCGCCTGGAACGTAGTACCAGTGCCAGTAAGAGAACCAGTGTTAAGGAAGGTATAGAATCTGCCTTTAACAACATTCTGGAGTTTTGCTTTGAATGCATCGTCTGTACGTGCAATGGCAATGTCATAGCCGTACTTATTGATGGTTTCCAGAGTAACTGCTGTAGCGTATTTCTCTACAGTTGCCTCTACAACCTGTGTTCCGGCAATTGCTACCGTAGTCGGTGTGATGTCAACACCTTCAGCCGGAGAGGTTTCCAGTGTGCCAATAGTATGCGTGATAATCTGCATACCCTGTCCGGGCGTCTTTGCAATCGGATTAGAAATGCCAAATACGTTCATCAGAGAAGTAAAGTCTCTTCCGAAGGAAGACACGAAATCAATTTCTCTGACATTTACGTTTGAGACATTCGTTGTCTTAGTAATAGCCATTTGTCTTTTTCTCCTTTTCAGTTAGTTAATAAATAATTCAATGTTTTCGGAAATGAGTTTCTGCCGTTTGGCAGTGTCACGCTCCTCCAAAATCTTTTCCTTTGTCCATCCACCGCTTGCAGTGCCGTTATTGGTGGGATGCGGTGTGCTTCGGATGGTTTCTTCACGGACGCTCTGCCGTAACGATGACTCAAAAGCCTCATGCGCTTTCAGTTGGTTGGCTTCTACTTTGGAAAAATCGCCATCGACAAATGCCTCTGCTGTCTCTCTGGCTAGTTCCTCATCAAAGCCTATGCTCTGATAAAAAGCTGTCTTCTGTGAGATTGTCATATCTCGTTTCAGTCTGAGGTTTTCTTCCTCGATAGCTTTGTAACGGTCTTCCTGTTCCTGTTTCAGCCGTTCCTCTTCGGTCATGTGACCTTTTAATTTGTCTTCTGCCTCTCGCATGGCATCCTTGTACTTCTTAGCTTCTGAATTGGCTTTGGATATGAGGTCTTTGTATTTACGCTCTGTATCCGTATCCGTAACTTCCATTGCTTCAAGTGCTGCCACCTTCTCTTCGGCAGTCATCTCTGCATAACCAGAGATATCATTTACGTTGATTTTCAAAGTGTCCTCCTTTGCGTTTGTTTGTGGCAGTTCCCTCTGCCTGTGCGTGATTACCGTCTTTCCCTAGACTATATATTTCAAGGCTTATCGCCTTTTGAACTTTGTTTGGTGATTGAAATCCAGCAGCGGCAGTTCACATTATTGTCTGCTTCTTGGAACATGCCCGGTGCTAGTGCGGAGTCACCGCCATACGTGACGAATTCTTCATCAAACGGGATCGTCACACCTTCAAGAATCCAATGAGAATCTCTTACTTTCTCGTCTCCCATTGTTTCCCAGGTCTTCATCACCCCCTTTACACCACGGACAGATTCAACCACTCCCGTGTTGAAGCATCGGTTGGCTTCTGCCTCAATCATCCGCTGTAGCTTCTCTTTGTCTGTGATGTCTCGCTCGTATATTTCGGATGTCGTTTCGCCTCTTGGGTATACCCAGTTGAGGACTTTGGTAAGGTCTGGGATGTCCTTGTCCTGTCCTGTGAACAGAAGTCCGGCTGCCCAACCGTCTAACAGCCAATCCCATAGGCAATCCCAGAATTTATCTTTTCTCCGTCTGCGCTCTTTGGCAGACATTGCTTCGTATTCAGCAACGGAAGTAACTGCGATTTCCTCGACAAGCGCATGAATCTCATCAAACCGTTTCTTCCTCTGTTGTAAGATTGTCTTCTTCAATCTCGGTCACGTTCCCTTCTTCGCCATGCTCTTTAAACCATTCAAGCCCTTCGAGGAATTTCTTATTCGGGTCATAGAACAGTCCGCTGACTTCATAGGCTACCTTCGGGTGTATCTTCGGGTTGTTCAGCATTGCGATAAGCACCTGTGATTTGGTTGCCATGTTTTCATAATGCTGTCTGGTGTAATCAATATTGATGGCTTTAATCGGGATCGAGAGTTTCCCTGTTCCCTCGCAGATTTCAAGCATCAGACGGATTGCCATGTATTCCGGTCTGTCGATGTTCTTCTGGTCACCCATTGCAGACTCATACGCACCTTCCCAACCGTTCCTGTACACAACAGCCAGACCGTTATCTCCACCGGAATAGGAGTTGTCCGATGTATTGGGCAGTGAGGCAATCGTGCGGATGGCACTTAGAAAGTCCTCTTTCAAAGTCTGCGTATTACTCTGGTCAAGTTTCGTACCTAACTGTTCTACAGATGCCTTATTCTCGTTGGAGATCAGTTCAATCAATCCCATTTCCTTGATGTCATTCGCAGTCATGCCATCCGGCAGCTTGCAGTTAACAAGGACAAGAAGCGTCTGGATCGCCTGTTCAATACCGTCCATACGGTTGGAATTGAGGTTGTTGATGGCATCACACAGAGGAAGTACGATCTCCGCATTGCTCATACGGTCTTCACCACATGGGTATTCAATGATGGGAAGTTCGGACAGGGGATAAGGATCATCTCTTATGACACGGTTGTCACGGATTTCAAAGAAGCGGTTACCGGACGCATTCTTCACATAGACAGACCATGTTTGTACTCCGTCCGTCTCCGTTGTGACATACCAGCAAATTTTCGGGGTATGCGGAATCTTCGTGGTATACGCCACTCCGGCACATCTGGGGTCAAGCGTAGCCAAGTAGAACGGGGATTCGTCTTCTGCCTCCTGTGTCTTCGGGAGAATCAGACGATATGCTGTACCGCAGATGTTGTACCATTTGACCAGATCGTAATCTAAAGTTTCTTTGCCCTCTAAACGGCAGTAATCGTTCAGCGTATCAACATTATTGGCATAGTTCTGGTCATTGGCTGAATATTTTATGGCATCCCCGGCTAAATACCTTGTGTGGAAGTCCACGACTTCACGGAATCTGTTTTCCACAATCTTGTTAAGGATGTAGTCATTCAGTTCCTTCGTCCGGTTAAGGATTGCCTGTTTGCCTTTGTAATAGTCATACAGGTAATTGATTTCCGTACAGTTTTTACTGAAATCACCAGTCAGAAGAGACAGCACCTCTATGATGTTGTCTGCTGTGATCTCTTCAAAGGATGTGTATAAAGCTTTGCGTCCGAATAGATTCATCCGTTTCACCCAAATAAAAAGCGGTCTACTCCATTTAGGAATAGACCGCCATCAGTCTCTGTCCACAGGCTCAGTCCTGTGTGTATTTTGTTTTTCTTGAAATCTCCCGGATCACAAGACCGTACTTGCCTACAAAAACTTCGGCAGTATTCTTGCGCTCCAGGATACTTTGTAAAGCCGTCAAGGCTTTTCTGTTATTCAAAATATCATATTTCTCTAATTCGTGCAAATCATCAGTGTTTTTCCTGTTTTCCATCAAAACCACCTCCGATGCACTGTAACCGTGTTTGCTTCAAAACTCTGTGCAAAGTCGGACAGCATTGCCATTGCATCCGGCACATCATCTTTCTTTGTCTTGCTGACATGTGAGAATCCGCACAGCAAGCGCATGGCTTTGTCATACTCTTTTGACCGCTGTTCCTTTGCTTTGAACAGGCAGTGTGCTTTCACCCACATGCTCCCGACAATGATACGTGTTTCCTTGTTCTGCGTACTGTATTTCGTAGTGATGGAACATGTACCGCCCTTCTTCTTCACAAGTTCGTCTACTTCGTTCGCTATGCGTCCTCCGGCAGCATTACTCTCAAACCTACACAGCTTCACGCCATGCTCCATCAGCTTAGATGCTATCTTCGGCACAGTAATGTCCG
>Ga0326513_10000923_pt1 | contig 24429 bp, 30 predicted proteins | sample 2_2465_0518_D_FD_203654 | JGI IMG/M metagenome (GOLD analysis project Ga0326513, IMG submission 203654) | Bovine rumen microbial communities from UC Davis, California, United States - 2_2465_0518 | ecosystem: Host-associated > Mammals > Digestive system > Stomach > Rumen | place: USA... | reverse complement strand
CTTCCGACCATTGGGGGATACAATTCCTCCGCATTGGTGGGGATGTAGAGGGGAATAACGCTGGGTGACTGGCGTTATTTTTTGTGCAGAAAATTTGCATAAAAAGTTTTCGGAAAAGGGTTGACATATTTATTAATATGCTTTATAATAAACTTGCAAGGTTGGTAATGACCTTGACAGAAGGAGGGCAAGGAAATGACAAAGCAGGAACTTATCAAGATGATGGGCGATGAAGATAAAGCCAACTGGGCAATGGATCGCATTCTTGAAAGCGTCAAGCCGGATTTCGTGCTGATGGTGCTCAAAAGCGTCGCTAAGGCTGCGGAGAAGAAGTACACCGAGCGCGAGGAAAGCGGCTACTACAAAGAGTTTAGCCACTTCCCGGAAGGATTCAGCCTTTGGAGCGAACCCGAAGACAGTCCGCTTGCAAAGCAATTCGACAATAACAGAGAGCGCGAGCTTGAACAGGGCGGCGACAAGACGTATATGAACTTCACAAACAACATGTACATACATGCGCTGTGGAACAAGCCGGAAACCAAGTAAAGAACAAGCCGAGCCGGGGCGGCATAATTCCCCGGCAGAAAAAGGAGGGCAACACAATGAAACGTCAGACAATCGCATTCGCAATCAAGGGTTACAAGACAGTGGAGTGCAAGACTTGGGAACAGATTGAACAGTATCAGAATCGTGGCTGGAAAATCGTAATGGCGTAAAGGAGGACGACACAATGAAGCAGTACACAGTTATCATTCACGGCAGACACGACAGGGAAGTCACACGGACGCTCCCGGAACTGATTGACTATTTCGGTTACACTCTGCTCAAGGGCAAAAGCTGGGAGCATGAGCGCGGCAACAAGAAAATCAACTGCCAGCCGAAAACAATTGCAAGCCTTATCACCAACTTGAACAACGCCGAGAACAATGCCGCCGCGAATGGTTGCGGGTCTACATGGTACACACAGGGTTGAAAGGAGTGCAAACAATGCAAAAGCCTATCTGCATCGTCAAAGGTGACACTTACAATGGTCTGCCGTGCGAGTACATTTACGACAACCTTGCAGAAGCGGAACAGAGGTACGACAGCATTCACACGCTGGTGTACAAATCACTGTGTGTTGAGGATGAACACGGGAACAGGGTACTGAAAAGTGAAGGAGGATTTGAGGAATGAATGAACAACTTTCCATGATTCCGTCAGAAACCACAGAGCAGAAAACTACTGCCATGGTCAGAAAGAAGCCTGTGCGGTGTGAGTTGTACAATGACAATTTCCAGAATTTCAAGCGGTATGGCATTCCAAAAGCGCAGTTGGTCATTGCAGACATCCCGTATAATGTTGGGACAAATTTCTATGGGTCTAATCCATCATGGTACATTGGAGGTGACAACAAGAATGGTGAGAGCAAATTAGCTGGCAAGGCCGCATTCAACAGTGATTTCAATTTCAACATCGTAGAATACTTTCATTTCTGCAACAGGCTTCTCAAAAAAGAGCCGAAAAAGAGTAATGGCAGAGGAAAATCTTCTGATGCGCCGTGCATGATTGTGTTTTGCAGTTTTCAGCAAATTCCGTTTCTGATTGACACAGCGAAAAAATACGGGTTCAAAAACAACATACCGCTGACGTTCGTGAAAAATTACAGTCCACAGGTATTGAAAGCAAACATGCGCGTTGTTGGCGCAACGGAACATGCAATCTTGTTATACCGGGACAAATTGCCAAAGTTTCGCAATGGCGGTCATATGGTCTATGATTGGTTTGAGTGGCGCAGAGACAGCGCGAAGGAATACAAAAAGATTCATCCGACACAGAAACCTGTTGGACTGTTAAAACGTCTGATTGAGTTGTTTACTGACGAGGGAGATGTTGTGATTGACCCGGTCGCTGGTTCTGGCGTAACGCTCCGCGCCGCATACGAGATTGGGCGGTCAAGCTATGGTTTTGAAATCAGCAGAGATTTTTACAAACAAGCAGAAGAATTTATCATCCCGCACGATTGACCGCCGAAAAGGCGGTTTTTGTTTGACAAACAATCTCCGATGTGGTATGTTTAACACACAGGAGGTGAAGCGGATGCCGCGAATGGAAGTGGCACAAAATGCAACAGTTGGTTTCCGATTGCCTGCGGAAATGCGGACATATCTACAAAGACGGGCGCAGGAAGAACACACAACGGTCAGCCGCTATCTTGTCATGCTGATACTCATGGACATGCTGGACGGCGACAGAAAGGCAGGAACACAGTTTGAAAAGCAAGGCATTTGACCACAGCAAATACGCACACTGGATTGACCCGAACGCAGTCACACCTTATGAGAAAAACGCAAAAATCCACACAGACAAGCAGATTAAAAACATCGTGAACAGCATCAAGCGGTTCGGCTGGCAACAGGACACAGTTATCACTGCGGACAACGTGCTTGTTATCGGTCACGGCAGACGGCTGGCGGCGCTTAAGCTGGGTTGCGAAATGCCATATCACGTTATTGACAAGACGGCTGACGAACTGACTGAGGAAGACATCCGGGAATTGCGCATAGCTGACAACCAGACGAATGCGGAAACCGGGTTTGATTTTGATACACTGGCAGATGACATTGACGGGCTGGATTTTGAAGGGTTCGATTTTGATTTTGGCATTCCTGATGATGACGGCACGGATTTTGAACCTGATGAAGAGCAAAAAGGCAGTCTGGCGAACAGATACCTTGTGCCGCCTTTTTCTGTGATTTACGCCAATAAACCAGATTGGCTTGCGCGAAAACGAGCATGGGTCAACATGGGAATTCACTCCGAAATTGGTAGGGGGGGGACTTGCTTACAATACAAGGAGCAATCCAGAGGCAAACTTCCTCCACGAGGGGGGGCAGAGCGGAACGAAGCAAAGCCTTCAAGAACAACACCAGACTGAACTCGTATCAAAAAAGGCCAAGGCATACGCTGACGGTCTGATTGAAAAGCGTGAAGCAATCAGGAGGGGAACATATCGTGGGGCTACTGTTCGAGAGCAAGGCGGCAATAGAACCTGATTATATGCGCAAGAAAAAAGCCGTTGAAAAGCGGCTGGGGCGCACTATAAGCAATCAGGAATTTGAAGACAAATATCTTTTTATAAATAGTGGGGGGGGGGGCAGAATGAGCGACACTGGAACATCAATATTTGACCCTGTTCTGACGGAACTGGTTGTGTCGTGGTTCTCTGCGAAGGGTGACCGCATAATTGACCCGTTTGCGGGTGGCAGTGTGCGCGGTATTGTATCAGGTACGCTTGAACGGAATTATACTGGCGTTGACCTGCGTCAGGAACAGATTGATGCAAACATCGTGCAAGGCGAAGCCATAAAGCCGACCTGTGCGCCCGTATGGATTTGCGGGGATAGCATGAACATCAAAACACTTGCCAGCGGCGAGTATGATTTCATGCTGACCTGTCCACCATACGGCGACCTTGAAGTGTACAGTGATGACCCGGCAGATATAAGCAATATGTCGGCAGATGATTTTGACAAAACATATACGGAAATTCTGAACAGAACCGTTGAAATGCTCAAGGATGACCGCTTCGCCGTTGTTGTCGTTGGCAATTACCGTGACAAAAAGGGTTTTCTGCGTGACCTTGTCGGGCTGACCGTTCGCGCAATGGAAAGCGCAGGAATGCGTTATTACAATGATTTTATCGTTGTTACTCCAATCGGCAGTCTGCCTATTCGCGCCGGGAAAGCGTTTCAATCAACGCGCAAGATGGGCCGCACACATCAATATGCGCTGTGCTTTGTCAAAGGCGACCCGAAAAAAGCAACAGAACGTCTTGGTGATGTTGAAATCCCGGATTTGGAGCAATATACAGATGACGAAGAATAAGGTGATTTGATGGCTAACGAACAAAACCTCCGGCCGGGAGAATATAAATTTACGCAAGAAGACCACAAGAAAGCTGTTATAGCATCTGCGCAGGCCAGACGGGAAAAACGCGACTTGCGCAAGGCTCTTGAACTTCTGCTTGAACAGACCTACACCGACAAGAAAGGCGTGACCAGAACAGGGGCGCAAGCAATCACGGAAAAGCTGTTTTCAGAAGTCATGAAGGGCAATGTAAAGGCGTTTGAAGTGTTGCGTGATACGGTCGGACAAAAGCCCGTTGAAAAGGTTATGTTTGCAGAGGTTGACCAGACAGTGATTGACGAAGTGGAAAGGGCGGTGCTTGATAATGGGTAAAAAATATTATTGGGAAAAAACTCATAAGCTGGGTGAAGGATGGGTTGTTATGTGTGAAAAATTGCAGTCAAACGGTGAACCACTGGCTGTCCTTTTTAACCCGTTTTCTGAAATGCCTTGGAGCGTACAATATGGCGGGAGTGGCCATTACACCAAGACAGCGACAGAAGCATTGAACTGGATTGAAGAGTCAAACAAAAGCAGAAAGATGAAACTTTCAGCACCGCTTGACCTTTATGATTATTCAGCAAAAGAAGAATGCGAAGCGATAGCAACAAAGCAAGTAAAAGACAGTTGGATTCCGTGTTCTGAACGACTGCCAGAGCTTGGTGTCAATGTGCTTGTTTGCCTTTATGACAATAGACGAAAGAAAGTAAGCAAATATCCTGACGGAAGAAAGAAAATCATCCGTATCGACAAATTGGATAATCATTGTGCAGATGCTCACGAAAATCCATTCTGGGCAAAAGGAAATACACCAAACGTTATAGCTTGGATGCCGTTACCGGATGTCTATAAAGGGGACGAATAATGACCCGTCAACAAGCAATTGATTTTCTGATAAATCGACCCGTTGAATATGCAAAGATGCTGGGCTTTACTAAGCTCGGCTCTTTGCATAACAGTTGGATTGTGTCAATGGTCAGGGGCAAGGAAGACGGGACGCTGATGGCACACCGCGCAAGCTACAAGACCACCTGTGTGTCTATTGCGCTGGCAGAAATTATCATACTTCTGCCGAGACTGCGCACAATGTTCATGCGCAAGACGGACACTGACATCAAGGAAGTTATAAAACAGGTGCAGAAAATCCTGCTCGACCCGCATACGCAATACTTTGTGCAGTGCATTTACGGTGTTGACTTGAAACTGACCGTACAGACGGCAAATGAAATCAGCACAAACCTGTCAACAGATGTAAAAGGTTCTGCGCAACTAATCGGGATTGGTACTGGCGGCAGTCTGACAGGCAAGCACTATGACCGCATTTTCACTGACGATATAATCAATTTGCAGGACAGAATCAGCAAGGCCGAGCGAGACAGGACGAAGCTGGTCTATCAGGAATTGCAGAATATCAAAAACCGTGGCGGCAGAATATTCAATACATTGACCCCGTGGCACAAGGAAGACGCTTACACGCTGATGCCAGAAGCGAAGAAATTCACTTGTTACGACACCGGGATTATCAGCAAGGAAGAATTGGAGCAGATACGGCAGTCAATGTCTCCATCACTGTTCGCAGCCAACTATGAGTTGCGGCATATTGCATCTGAGAATGCACTGTTTGAAACCGCGCCAAAGTTTTTCAGTCAGCCCGAACTCTTGCGTGACGGGATTGCGCACATTGATGCGGCCTACGGTGGCGAAGACTACACTGCATTCACCTGCGGACAGCGCGTTGGTGACACTCTTTACATGTACGGGAAAATGTGGCATAATCATATCGACACAGTGTTGGAGCGGATTCTCGCGGACTGCGAGAGGTTTGCTTGTGCGCCTGTGTACTGCGAGGACAATGCGGACAAGGGGTTTCTCGGCAAGGAAATCAAAAGGCTGATGCCGGGAATGCCAGTGCGCACATACACAGAGCGCGAAAACAAATACATGAAAATTTCCAGCTATCTCCGTAAATGGTGGGGGAATATTGTCTGGTTGGACGGCACAGACAAAGACTATCTGGCGCAGATAATGGATTACACTGAGGATGCAGAACATGACGATGCCTGTCTTGCTGGTGACACGTTGATTGCAACACTGACTGGTGACAAACCAATAAAAGACATCAAAATCGGTGAATATGTCATTACTCCCGCTGGTGTTCGGAAAGTGTTGTTCGCTGGTGTGACGGGTTACAAGGCCGTTCAGAATTATCATGGACTATTCGCTACACCTGACCACAAAATCTTTGACAAGTGTAACGGGACTTTTTCACGGGCAGATAGTTTGGCTTGCGTGGCGAGTTATGATATAATCAGCTTGAAGGAGTTGATTGTATGGAAAACAAGGTTGTTGTGTTCAACGGCGAAACCTATGTCAGAAATCCAAAGAGCCGATATTACTTCAAGCACACAACAAGAAATTGCGAGCGCAAAAATGCGAGGCAGTTGCACCGAGCCGTCTGGGAATATTACAACGGGGAAATCCCGGCAGGGTATCACATACACCACATTGATGGTGATGTCGATAATAACGACATTAGCAACTTGGAGTGTGTACAAGCTGGGGAACATTTGTCGCGCCATGCAAGGAAAAATCTTGAAGACAGTGAATATAGGTGGCGCAATAAAGAACAATTGCTTGCACAACAAGAAAAAGCAAAAGAATGGCACAGAAGCAAAGCCGGGTCAGAATGGCATAGCAAACACGCACAAGAATCTATTGTCAAAGCAAACAAGCACAACATTGAAAAGCAGTGTGAATTCTGTGGCAAAACGTATCTTGGAACTGTGCAACAACGGTTCTGTTCTCAAAGTTGCTGTGAAAAAGCGAGGCGGCGCAGAATTGGACTTAAATTCCAGCCGTGCGAGAAAAAATGCGCACATTGCGGAAAGACATTCATTGCGCACAATGTCGGACACAAATTTTGTTGTGCAAAATGCAAACAGCAATATTATTCCAGTGTACAACTTGACAGTTGAAAAGGCTGGATGTTATTATGCAAATGGAATTCTTGTATCCAACTGTGATAGTGCGGCTTGTGTGTGTCGTTTGTTCGATAGAAGGGCGTTAGACAGTTATCAATCCGTGTTTGGAGGTTGAAAGAATGATAAAAATAAAAACACTTGAGGTTGCGGGTATCGGCCCGGCAATCCACGCAATGCGAAACCCGTACGACAGTTGGGAAAAGAGCGACACCCACCACGGACTGATTGGAGAGGCGGACAAGGCACTGTCTGAAAAGCTGAGTGCCGCCGGAACGGAACACTGTAAGCATCTCCGCATGTGCATAGTGTGGGCAGAAATAGAGGCTCCGCTTTACTGGTGGAAGGAGTTTGACACGTACCGCACCGGGGTCGAAAAGCTGAGTTGCTCCACAATGCACACGATCACCAAGAGGCCATTCAGCAAGGACATGTTTTCCGAGAACGTCGGTCAGAGCGTGGTTGACTTGCTCGAAATCATGCGTGGATTTTATCTTGCCGCAGAAACCCCGGAGATGAAGAAGGCATGTTGGCGGCAGATCATTGAGAACCTTCCGAGCGGTTTCATTCAGCGGCGAACCGTGATGATGAGCTATGCGGCCTTGCGCCAGATTTGCAAACAGCGGAAAGGCCACAAGCTGTACGAATGGCACGACTTCAGGCACTGGGCTTTCGGACTGCCAGAAGGTTGGATGATTGGAAAGGATGATGAATGATGCTTTTAACCTATCAAGACTTCCTCGAAGAGCCGAACGTGCTTGACTTTATTGGCAAGGCTATCAATCAGCACATGAGTTCGGAGATGTACCGGGTGGCGGTCAGTGCTGACAACTACGACAAGCAGAAAAACGAAACCATTTACAATTATGTGCGCACAATCTTTACTGGCACGGGTTCGGAAGTGGTTGACTTCACTGCCGCGAACAACCGCATTGCCAGCAACTTTTTCAACCGTCTGAACACACAGCGGTGCATGTACTCGCTGGGCAATGGTGTTTCGTTCAGCGAGCATAAAGAGAAAAGGCTGGTTGACGGTGTTGAACAGACGGTGGACACCACGGATGAATTGCTGGGCAATGACTTCGACACTGCCTTGAAAAATGCCGCATATAAAGCGCTGATTCATGGCGTATCGTTCGGGTTTTGGAATCTGGACAGGCTATACGTTTTCCCGCTGACCGAGTTTGTGCCGCTGTGGGATGAAGAAACGGGTGCGCTCCGGGCTGGCATTCGGTTCTGGCAGTTGGACAAGGACAAGCAGATGACCGCGATTCTGTATGAAGAAGACGGTTATAGCAAGTACCGTGGTGGTCGGCACAGCGGCAAGATGAATTTTGAATTGGTCGAGCCGAAACGCGCATACAAGCAGAATTATGTCTATTCCGAAGCTGACGGTCTGGAAGTGGTTGGCGGTGAAAACTATGGCGCACTGCCGATTGTGCCGCTGTGGGGTAGCCGCTTGCATCAGTCAACGCTGGTCGGGATGCAGAGGGCTATTGACAGTTATGACCTCATCCGGTCAGGGTTCGCAAACGATTTGACGGATTGCGCACAAATTTACTGGATTCTGTCAAATTGCAGTGGCATGACGGATGCAGAACTTGCGCGTTTCCGGGACAGGCTCAAGATTCAGCACATCGCGGTCGCTGACACTGACAACAGTGCGGTGACACCGTACACGCAGGAAATCCCGTATCAGGCCAGACAGGCGTATCTGGACGGCATACGCGCTGGTATTTACGAGGATTTCGGCGGTCTGGATGTGCATACAATCGCGGCTGGGTCTACAAATGACCACATTGACGCCGCCTATCAGCCATTGGACGAAAATGCAGACGATTTTGAGTATCAGATTATCAAGTTCGTCCAGCAGATTCTCGCACTGATTGGCATTGAGGACACTCCCGTTTTCAAGCGGAACAGAATCAGCAATCAGAAAGAACAGGTTGATATGGTCATGCTTGAAGCGCAGTATCTTGATGATGAAACCGTCCTGCAAAAGTTGCCGAACATCACCTCGGATGAGATTCCCGGCATACTGTACAGACGGGATATAGAAGCGTCCGGGCGGTTTGACATTGGCGAACAGCAGGGCGAAACTGAACAGCAGGACGAAAACGCACAGGAATCCGTCTAATTTGCGTTCTGAGCGCGTCTGGCACTTTACACGGGTATTTATATTGTGAAGTGCTGGACGCGCTTAAAACGTAAAATAGCGGCATTTACGGGGGTGTTGCAATTTGGCTGACTATGTGGAGACATACGTTGACAAACAGGTGAAACAGCTTGCGCGGAAAATTCGGGCAGTATACGCGCAAGCTGAACATGAAATAAAATCAAAAATGGATACTTTTCTTGCCGACCACGCAGTGAAAGCGGCAAAAATGCTGTCAGATATGCAATCCGGGAAAATTACAAAGGCCGCATACCAAAGTTGGCTGAAAGGTCAAGTTTTCCAAGGAGAAATGTGGAAAAAACGGTTGGCAGACATCACAAATGTCTATGTAAATGCAGACATAAAAGCCCGTGAAATCATCAGGGGAACGAGCAAAAACGTATTTTGCGAAGCGGCGAATTACACTGCATACTCAATGGAAAGTGACCTGCGGATACTCGGCGCATTTGCATTTTATGACCAGAAAACGGTTGAGAGGCTTATTAGAGACAATCCGAAAATGTTGCCAGAATGGAAGATCAACGAGAAAAAGGATTATATCTGGAATGAGGGCCGTGTGCAGAACGCATTGACGCAAGGAATTGTGCAAGGTGAATCGGTGTACGACATTGCAAAAAGGCTGTTTACTGACTTATCTGCCAGCAATGGTGACAAGATGGTGCTGTTTGCCAGAACAGCCATGACCGGGGCGCAGAATGCAGGACGAATAGACAGATTGCACGAAGCCGAGGATATGGGAATTGAGGTCAAGAAAAAATGGCTTGCTACACTTGATGACAGAACCCGTGACACGCATCAGGAATTGGACGGGCAAACAGTCCCGGTAGATGAGCCGTTTGTGGTTGACGGACAAGAAATTGACTATCCTGGCGACCCGTCAGCACCGCCCGAACTTGTGTACAATTGCCGATGCACATTAACGTATGTCTATCCGAAATATGAAAAGATGGCACACCGGGAACGGCTTGCGTATGACACTGATGAAGAAGGGAAACGGCATAGTTACACAGTTGGTGATATGACATACAAAGAGTGGAAGGCCAACAGAGGAAGGAGCAATTAACAATGGCGGTTGTTGTTTTTGAAAGCCACATAACAGACATAAAGGCCGCGCTGAACGAACAGGTTGCTCGTGCATCTGAAATCGTCGGCGGCATGGCCGAAAGTTATGCAAAAGAATTAAGCCGAGTAGACACAGGCGCAATGAAAAACAGCATCGGTCACTCTGTTGAAGACGAGGGCAGGACAGTTGTTGTCGGTGCTGGCCCAGTGTATGCAATTTACAATGAACTTGGCACGGGTATTTATGCCACTGATGGCGGCAGACAGACCCCGTGGAGGTATCAGGATGCAAAAGGGCAGTGGCACACAACACACGGCATGAGACCACAGCCGTTTATCAGACCGTCAATAGAAAATCACATATCGGAATACAAGACAGTGTATGAAACAGAATTAAAATCATAACCAGCAAAACCGCCGCGCTGTTACACAGTTACAAACGGCGGTTTTTGTTTGTAACACTGGCAGAGGCCAAGAGCCCATATCCTATAAGGATAGTAGAGACAGTGTTACAATGTTACAATGTTACACTCAAATTCTCTCTATACGGGAAATAAAATATTTTTCTGAAAAATAACTAAAAAAATTTTTTCTCTTATAGGCATATATGTTTTTCGTGTAACACTGTAACATTGTAACATTTTTGCAGGGAATCTTGCAATTTTGCAGGAAAAACTGCAATCTGAGGTCTGCAACATGAAAAAACTGCAATTTTTCTTGCAATGCTTGACAAACGTATAAATATCCGCTATATTTGAGTGGACAGAAGAACTTGTCACAACAATGCACTGGGCGAAGAACAGCCCCAAAGAAAAGGAAGGTGCGAAAATGGGTGTTACTCGGAGCTTTTTGAAGGGCATGGGCTTGACCGACGAACAGGTCAGCGCGATTGTGGAAGAACATGCCAACACTGTAAATGGTCTGAAAGAAGTGCGTGACCAGTACAAAGCGGATGCTGAAAAGCTGGTTACTGTCCAGCAGGAACTTGATGCGCTGAAAGCAAAAAACGGTGACGATTGGAAAGCCAAATATGACACGCTGAAAAAGACATTTGACGATTACAAGACGGAGACGGCTACCCGCGAAAAGACCGAAAAGGTCAAGGCGGCATATGCTGAACTTCTGAAAGCCGCAAATGTGGACAGCAAGCGCATTGACGCTATTTTGAAAATCACTGACCTGTCAGACAAACAGCTTGACGAAAACGGTCATTTGGTTGATGCTGACAAACTGACAGCCGACATCAAGACCGATTGGGGCGCGTTTATCCAGACTACTGGCACAAAAGGCGCAACCGTGGAAACACCGCCAGCCGCGCAGAACACCACTCTGACAAGGGCCGACATTTATGCGCGTGACGAACACGGGCGTTACAAAATGTCAACTTCGGAGCGGCAGAAAGCATTGGCTGAACATCCAGAACTCATGAAGTGAAAGAGAAGGGGTTGAGATTATGCCTGCTACAAAAGTTGAAACTCTTACCCAGCCTCGCGACAGTCTGCCGAATGTGTACACGAACGTAACTGCGCGCGAAATTGATTTCGTTACCCGGTTTAACGACAACTGGGATGCTCTGCGCAACATCATGGGCGTTATGCGTCCTATTCGCAAAGCCCCCGGCAGTCGCCTGATTTCCTACACTGCCGATGTTGCACTTGAAAGCGGCACTGTTGCACCGGGCAATGTGATTCCGTACAGCAAGGCGACCATTGTGCAGTCCACTCTGGCCGACCTGACGATGAACAAGTACGCCAAGGCCGTCCCGATTGAGGATGTGAACACCTACGGCGCAGAGGTTGCGATTGAGAAATCCGATGACGCATTCCTGACCAAACTTCAGAATGTCGTGCTGGGCAACTTCTATACGTTCCTGACTTCTGCTACCGGGCGCAACACCAAGACTGCCACCACTTGGCAGGCCGCTCTTGCAAAGGCACAGGGCGAAGTGCTGAACAAGTTCGCCACTATTCAGAAGGACGTCACTGAGGTTGTGGGTTTTGCCAACATCCTTGATGCGTACGATTATCTTGGTACTGCGAACATCACTGTGCAGACCGCTTTCGGACTGACCTACATTGAGAATTTCATGGGCTATCGGACGCTGTTCCTGCTCCCGGCTGCGCAGATTCCGCGCAATCATGTGATTGCCACGCCCGTGGAAAACATCGACCTTTACTACATCGACCCCGGCGACAGTGAGTTTGCCCGTCTGGGGCTGAACTACACTGTGCAGGGCGAAACCAATCTGATTGGCTTCCATGCACAGGGCAATTACAACACTGCCGTTGGTGAATCCTTCGCTCTGATGGGCATGGCTCTGTGGGCTGAGTATGTGGACGGTGTTGCCGACGTCACCGTCAGCTCCACTTGATTTACCGGGTTGAGCAACAGTTCTACGACCTGACGGACGGGTTCAGAGAGTACCTCCCGGGAGACATCTTCCCCCGGGAGGGCTTGACCGTCACTGCGGAACGGCTTGCGGAGTTGGCAACAAGTGCGAACCGCCTTGGCTATCCCGTCATTGTCGGGTACGATGAACTGACAGAGCAGAAACCGTCCCGAAAGGGGAGAAAGCGCGATGCTGACTGAGGTCTGCGATTTTGTCCACAACTATTTTGAGTTGATGTATGTCAATGACACGTTTGAGATCGCAGACGGCACAATCAGCCTTGACTTTCTCAAGCCCGGTCAGAGATTCCGCATTGTCGGCTCTGCGCTGAATGACGGCATTTACACCTACTATGACGGCGGTGTGATATTTGACGATGACGGCAAGACGGGCGTGACGCTGGCAACGGAAACCTTCACCGGGACAGTGGTGGCCATGGGTGTGCCGAACGCATTTCTGAAAATCGTGCAGGAAATTTCCGACTGGCAGACAGCAAACAAGGCGATTCTGGACAGCCCTTACACGTCAGAGAGTTTCGGCGGCTATTCGTACACCAAGGCTTCTGGCAGTGGTGCGAACAGCGGCGGCACACTGACATGGCAGGACAAGTTCCGCTCACGGTTAAACGCATATCGGAAAATTGCTTGACGGGAGGGTCACGCTATGTCGCTGATTGATGTGATGAAAGAAACTTGCGTCATGCTTGACCGCAGTACGGTTTCTGACGGGCTGGGCGGTTTCGTCCACAGTTGGACAGAAGGCGCAGAGTTTCAAGCGGCAGTAGTAAAGGACAACACCTTGGCGGCAAGGGTTGCCGAAAAACAGGGCGTGACCGAGGTCTATACCGTAACAGTTGACAAGGGCATTCAGCTTCAATATCACGATGTATTTCGCCGTGTTGAAGATGGTGCTGTGTTCCGGGTGACCTCTAACGTGACCGACAGCGAGACACCGAGCGTTGCCACGTTCCAGATTGGGCAGGTAACCGCTGAGAGGTGGGAACTGACATGATAAACACTGCACAAGCGTTATACGAATTTTACAGTGGTTTCGGACTGCCAGCCTACACAACCAGCACTGTCCCGGACGAGGCGCAACTGCCGTACATCACATACAGCCTTGTGGAATCTGAGCCGCTTGCTCCCGCTACGCATTACGCACAAGTCTGGTATCGTGACACTGGCAATGCCGCGATATTGGACAAGGTTGACGAAATAAAAGCCGCAATCGGAGATGGTGTCAGAATCACCTGCGATGGCGGTTATGTGGTTATCAGGCCGGGAACACCGTTTGTCCAGTTGCAGACGGACGAAGACCCGGAAATCAGGTACGCATATATCAATATGCAGATAAATTGTTATCACAAATAAAGGGGTGAAATGAATGCCAGTTGCAGGAATGGTTACTCCGTGCAGAACTGAAACATTTCAGAACTTGCAGTTGAATGCTGGCGCATTTCTGATTGGGTTTGATTATTCCTCCTATCAGAACGCAACCACGCTGAGAGCGGCACTTGCGACAGCATTGCAGGACAGCACAAAGTTGCTCGGCGCAACCCGTGGCGGCGGTACGTTCGTTGTTACCAGCGAAATCCGTGAGCCTGAGGTTGACGGCAAGCGTTATCGGTTCAAGGGTGGCGCGTTTGTGGACTCCGTGGACGCACAGCTTACTGGTACGCTGGTAGAAATCAGGCCGGAAATTTTTGCGAAGGTGCTTGCCACTGGTGAATCTTCCACCACTGGTCAGAAGACCACTGTCAAGATGCACACTGCAATTCAGGGAACTGATTATCTGAATTCCCTTGTGTGGGTTGGTGATATGTCAGACGGTGGTCTGGTGCTGATTGCACTCAAGAACGCGCTGAACAACAATGGCATGACGCTGACCTTTACCGACAAGGGTGAAGGTATTATCCCGTTTGAGTTCCACGCCTATCAGGATAGTGTTGAGGATTATGACTACGCACCGTTCGAGGTGATTTTCCTCGACCCTGCGGCGTGACCTTATCAGGGCTCGCAGTGGATTACTGCCAGTGACTTAATTACAAAGGGAGGGGAAACAGATTTGCCGTTTTCCTTCCCTTTACGTTTATGGAGGATTCCAACATGAAGAAAATCAAGGATATGAACACGCTTGAACTGTCTGCGTTGTTAGTAGAATGCGCAGAGCCAATGGGCAATCTTGCGGCAGACAATGAGGTATTTGAAGCGTTTAGACGGTGTACAATGCGCGGTATTGGTCTGAAACAGCGTAATGGACTTCGCTTTATCTTGCGGACATATGCAGAACTGTTCCCGCTGTTGTTTGGAGAAAAGCACCGCATGGACACACTGCGCATTATGGCAGCGGTTGAAGGGAAACCGTTGCAGGAAGTAATAGACATGAACGGCGCAGAAATCCTTGCTGATTTCAAAAAGGCGTGGGAGGAACAACTGCAAGATTTTTTTATACAGTCCGCGCCTACGGAGCAGGACGATGTGTCCTCGCATTAACGGAAAGCAATGTGCCGCTGAATGCAGTGGCTTTGCGGTCTGTACTGGCGGCGCGGGTTAGGCGTGAACAGATAGAACGGTATCAGACAGAATTGATATATCTGCTTGTTAAACGGCATTATGACGGTGTTATCTCACCGGGAGAATATGTAAATTCTGTTTGGATGCCAGAACGAATTGACAAGCGGGATAGCAAAACAATCGTTTCGGATATGGTCAAAAAGCTGGGCGGTTAGTGGGGTGATTGTATGGATTTGTTTAACCTGATGGCGCGGTTGACGCTGGATACAAGCGAATATGAATCAAGCATGACACAGGCCGAAAGCAAGGGCTCTGCATTCGGTGAAGCCATGACAGGCATTGCAGAAGGAATCAAGGACGCACTGACCGTTGCTGGTGTCGTTGCTGTTATTGATAAAATATCGTCCGCAATAGCACAGGCAGTGCAGATGACTGCATCATATGCCGACACAGTGGACAAAGGTTCTCGGTCGTTGCAGATTTCTTCCGAAGCCTATCAGCAGTGGGATTATGCGCTCAGTCAGAGTGGCGCAAACATTAGCGACATTTCCCGTGGTATAAGCAACCTAAACAAAACAATGGCTGGCATGGAAGTCGGCGAAAATGTCACTGCCGCGCTGGAATCATTGCAGATTGACCCGAAAACCTATAGAAACACTGAATCGTTGCTGTCTGATGTGTTGTTTTCTTTGGCGCAGATGGATTCAACTCCTGAGCGCGGAGCACTGACAGAAGCATTGTTTGGGCGCGGTGCTGGTCAGCGGTTGAATGCACTGTTAGACAGTGGTGTTGACGGCATACAAGACTTGTTGGAAGGTGCGCGTGAACTCGGCTTGATTATGTCGGGAGAAGACATAGAAAAGGGCGTTGCATACGGTGATGCGCTTGACAGCATGAACTCTGCCATTGATGCGTTGAAACAGAATATCGTCATTGGGCTGTTCCCGTTGCTGACTGATGCGGCGAACATGATTACGCAGATTGTAGCGTTTTTTAACGGCAGGACGCAGGAAAAGGGAATCGACGAATGGTTTTCCGACATTGATGATTCGATGAAAGAAGCATTCGCAGAAACCGACAACAACGAAGCAAAGGTATCCAGTTTGATTGATACGCTTGTCAGCATGTCGGACAGCACTGGCAATGCGGCTACAAATCTGGAAATATGGCAAGGGGTTGCAGAACAACTTATCACGTTATGCCCGAACCTTGCAACCCAGATAGACTTTGTGAATGGCAAAATCAAGGCACAGGGAGACGAGCTCAAACAGACTGCGGAAGAATGGTTTAACAATGCTCGTGCGCAGGCAGTGGCACAAGCGTTACAAGACAAACAGAATGTTCTTGCCGAACAGGCCAGCAAGGTTGTTGAAAAGCAAATTGACCTGATTGATAAACAAACAAGTGCAACGGCGAAACGGTCTATAGCAGAAAAAAATCTGAATGAGGTATTGCAGGAAATCGGTTTAAGTGAAACGGAGGGCTATAGACCAGAAGACATTGCGTCCAAAAATTATCTTGAACTGATGTATTTGATTGACCAGTTGAATCAGGAAAATCTTACTGACCAGCAGTTTGAAAAGATTGATGTGGCAACGGATGCACTGAATGACTTCCAAGAATTGCAGTCAGAAATTGAAACTATACAATCAGACATTGAAACTATGAATGCTGACCTCGCAGATGCGCAAGCGAAGTATCAGGAATATGCAAATGCGGCGAATCAGTATTTGACGGATTTGCAGTCACAGATTGCTGGAATTCCTCGGAACATCAATGTTGCTGTCAATTTCCGCACTTATGGTTTGCGAGGTATCAATGATACTGGGCTTGGTGCAGTGTTTGATGATACGTTCATGCGCGCAAGCGGTCTGAACTATGTGCCGTATGATGGATATGTTGCGAGCCTGCACCGTGGCGAGACTATTCTGAATCAGGCACAGGCTCGGCAGTGGCGCAATGGGGATGGCGGCAGTGTTGGCGGCATAAATTCGCAGGAACTCGCAAGCGCGGTTGCAAATGCGGTTCGTGTGGCTATGGCTGGTGTGTCTATCAACATGAACGGTGAACGTGTCGGTGATGTTGTGACAGAACGGGTTAGCAGTAACCTCGCAACACAGGTTAGGGCACGGAGGTATGGAATATGATTAGCAGATACAGAGTGTGGCTGGACGATGTACCAATGGACAGCATATCTCCCGACATTCTGATTCACGACATTCAGTATGCAGATGTGCAGTTCCAAGATTATTTTTCCAGCCGTGCGCGGTCAAATGGCGGTTATCTGTCCAATAGGTATCTGAGGGATGCGACTGTTACAATCACGTTTGAAATACACCGCTATAGGCCAGCGGATAGACAGCGGATTTGTGAGGATGTCGCAAAATGGGCTGTCAACGGCGGCATTCTGAAAACCAATGACAGAATCGGTGAGCAGTTGCACGTACTGTGCAAAGCACCGCCTGTTATTGCGTCTGCGCTGAATTGGACGGATGAGTTGTCGTTGGTGTTTTTCGCTCCGGGTCTGCCATACTGGGAAGATGAACTTGAAGAAACATTGTCCTTGACAGGCACTTCCGGGTCTGGTAAACTTCTGTGCGGAGGATATGCCGCAGATGGATTTGTTGAGGTTGACATAACTGCAAGGGCGGCGGGATTGACGAACTTCACACTGAATGTCGGGAGCACGACAATGACCGTGTCTGGGATGACGGGCATGGCAAACGGTGCGCAAATCCACATCAGGTATGATGATGAGCATTTCCTGCATATCCGGGATGGTAACAACAACAGCCTGCTTGAAAAACGCACTCCATATAGCAGTGATGACCTCCGCGCCGTGGCTGGGCAGGAAAACAATGTCAGCTTCACGGCGAACAAGAGCGTTAATGTGGTGTTCAAGGTTAGGGGGCTTTACTATTGAGACAGACAACCGAAATATCACTGCCGATGCTCTACGACAAGAACATGAATATCGTTGGGCGGTTGCATCCGGTCAGTGCGTCACTGTCATTGGAACTTTCGCCGCCGTCCAGTGCGACAATGATTCTGCCGAAGAACGAGGAAATCACAATCCGGGACTTCGTGCAGATGTGTTCACCGGCCGGGCAAGAGGGCATTTACCGTGTGTCCAACTTGCAGAAGGATTATGTCACTGGGGAAACAACGGTCATGCTGGAACACGCTATCAGCATACTGGATGACAGCATAGCGAATGAAGGTTTGAATGTTGTCACAGTGACCGCGCCGAAAATCACTGCGCAACCAGCAGACGCAACGGTTGCGGAGGGTGGCACAGCGGTTTTCAGTGTGACAGCCACCGGGAACAATCTCAGTTATCAGTGGCAATACAGAAGCCCGTCAGGCAACTGGACGAATTCTGCCGCGCAGTCTGCGACAACTGCGTCACTGTCAATCGGCGCAATCTCTGCCCGGAATGGTTACAAATATCGGTGCATTATCACGGATGCCACCGGGGCGGCGGTTGTATCTGATGCGGCAACGCTGACTGTACAATCTGCCAACAACACAGAAACACAGACAGAAACGCAAGAAGAAACGCAGGAACAGACACAGGAAGAAACACCAGTTGCGAATCCGAAGGATGGCGGCGGCAGTGGGGAAGGAGATGGCGGTCAGACAACTCCCGACAAGGACAAAATCAGCACCAAAACGGATGTCGAGAAAACTGTCTATGCCGGGGATGCTCAGACAGTGCTGACACAGATTCTTGCGTCACAGCATGTACGGATTAATAATATTGTGCCGTGGGTTGTTGGGACGATTCAAGCAAGCACTGACCAGATAAACATTGAGGTTAACCACGACACGCTGTTTGACCTGTTTATGGATTTGCTTGACCAACTGCCTGATTATTATGCAGATTTCAACATGGTTGAAGGTCTGCCGTGGAGTATCAATATTAGACGCAAGCCCACAGTGGCATCAGCAGAAGGGCGGTTGTCCAGAAACATTTCAAGCTGTGTTGTGTCTTACGATGATAGCGAACTCTGCACAAGGGTATATGTGGATGGCGTGACGGGCGGCTATATTGACGCAGACACAATCAACCAGTATGGCGTTGTGGAGGAATATCTGGATTCCGGAGACGCGCTTACTGCAGAAGAACGTGTCGCAATTGTCAACAAATATCTGAACTTGCACAAGCGTCCGAAAGTGTCAATCTCGATTGACGCACAGCACATGTTTCAGATAACGGGCGAAAACCTTGATTATTATCGGCTCGGCACAATGTACCGTCTTGCGCTGCCGGAGTACAACACGGTCGAGAACGAACTTATCACCAGCATTTACTATCAGTCAGTGTATGACGATATTGGGAAATGCAGACTAACGCTTGCCAACGAAGCAATCAACCTTGCGTCCGAGCTTGACAAACTGAAAAAGAAGGTCGAAAAAGCCACAGGTGGTGGCGGCGGTGGCGGCGGTGGCGGTGTCGAAGACTTGAAAGAAGAACTCGATATTCTAAAAATCAAGTACGACATGAAGGTCGAGAAAGATGACCAGCGGTTTGCCATCATTGCGTCTGAATCCTACTGGGACGAATTGCAAGAGCGGTATCAGCTTGCATATGAAACGGCGTTTGAACAGACTGCACGGTATATCCAATTAATAGCCACAGAAACGGAAATCGGCGAAGCACAGCAAGCGGCAACATCGCTGTTTAAGATTGCCAGTGATTTGATAGAGTTGAGGGTTGAAAAATCTGGCATCATTTCTGCAATCAACTTGTCACCAGAAGGAATACAGATACAAGCAAAAATGGTTGATTTGGGTGAATATGCAAAGGCCACAACCATTGAAGCGAAGTACGCCACAATACAAAACCTTGAAGCGGTGAGTGGTGAACTTAACAATTTAAAGGCTGGTTTATCTTCATTTTCGACATTGATTGCAACAACGGCTCAGATAAATGGACAACTATCTTGTCAGAGTTTTTCATTCGGTGGACGCGCACTCAGTTTGGAAGATGCAACGTTTTTGACTGGAGTAACCTATACAAAACCAGAATTGACTCTTGGACCATCTGCCACATATTTGTACGGGTCTACATCAACAGGCCCAACAGGTTCGCACCGTGGGCATTTGGTTACAGGTTGGTCAGATGGTAGTATTAGTACATCAAAGAGCCACATTTATTATCTTGGTCAGTTTGGCAGTAATAGCTAATGGAGGGATTTTGCATGGATACACTTACACTTATTCAGAGTTTGATTGTTGACCTTGATTCTCTGTCTGTCAAAAGTGTTGAGAACTGTGTAACAGTGGTCGGGATGTTCCAGAAATTGAAACAGATGAAAAAAGTCGAGCAGGACAGAATTGAAGCAATCCGAAAAGCAGAAGAAGCGGAAATCGAAAAGAAACGGGCAGAACGGCAGAAACGGCTTGCAGAAGCCGCTGAACGAGGTGAAACCATTGTTGGCGGTGAGACTATCCGAGTCAATGCAGACGGTTCGCAGGAGGTGATTATACCGTGAGAATCCTTGAAATGGCAGACGGCACAAAATACACTGCAACAATGTGCGGAGAATCCAATAATGTGTTGTGGCTGAGTTGTTCAGAAATTCAGACATTCGCAGACGCACTTGCGGTGTTCGGAGACAAAGCAAAAACTGCCAGAATGGTCTGCACAATCGTTGAGTGGCCTGATGATGAGCCGCAGGTTTTTGAGGGGTATACATCTCTACAGATGATACAGTACATAAACAACGCCATTACGGTGGCATTGAGGAAGGAGTAAACCAGCATGGCGAACATCGTTATCAACAAGACGGCGTTTCTGGACGCGCCCATTACGGTTGATTCACTGCATGGCATGACCTTTACGAACGAAAGCGGAGCACACCAGTTCGTCATTTCCGCGATGCAAGGCGGCAATCCGCTGGCGCTGACTGGCAGTGTGTCGGCGCGGTTTATGAGGGCGAACAACACGACAATCCTGCTGACTGGCAGTGTGACGAATGGCAAGGCGGTTATCACACTGCATCAGGATTGCTACAACGTGCCGGGGAGATTCCAGCTTGCCATTTTTAACACGGTCAGCGGAACGACAACTTGCATTTATGCCGCAATCGGCACAGTGCAGAGAACAGTCGCTGGCGACCTGATTGATAGCGGTGAAGCCGTCCCGGACATCAGTGAATTGCTTGCGCAGATTGATGCTTGTGAACAGGCCACGGCGGCGGCGAATGCGGCGGCAACGAAAGCGGTCAGGTATGATTCTGCGCAAACGCTGACAGAAACGCAGAAAGCACAGGCGAGGGAGAATATTGATGGTGCAAGTGTTGGTGATGTAAACGACTTAAAGAGCGCTTTCAACGAAACAACTATAACTGTTCTGGACGGAGCAATGACCCCAACAACTCACGCCGTTACGGATTGGGTTTCCGGGTGGGTGCGTGATAATGGCACTTTTGGTTTAGCTCAAAATATCTGCCGTACCGGGTTTGTCAATTTCGGTTCTGTTATCGGGTTTGTACCGTTTACGATTAAAAGCGGTTTCAAAATCCAGCTTAACGAATACACAACTGCAAGCGAGTCTGCTTTTGTCGGCAGAGTTGGCGAATATCAGACATTGGATTATAGGGTCAATCTTGACCCGGCTCATTATTATGCGATTACAATAAAACGAACCGATAATGCTAACTTTACTCCGGCGGATATTCCGGCAGATGTTTTGTCATATATTTCGTATGCCAATGCGTTTGATGATGAAGTTTCAGAAATCCATGAAGAAATAGATGCAATCAACTTTAACACTATAAATCCTGCTTTGAGTAATAACGGATATATAAGCGCAACAGGACAACCACAGACAAACAGCGGATGGGGCTATAGTGCATTTATTCCGCTTGATAGGTGTGAGAAATTCATTGTCAATTTTGCGTATTCGACAAGCGTTGTTTGTAATATTGCCTATTACACAAGCAATTCGTTTGCGACTTTCGTTTCTGGTTATTATACCCACGCATCCGATCAGCAAAAAGACATTACGTTTAACAAGTCTGATTTTCCGGCAACTGCAAGATATGTTGTTTTCTGTGGGCATAAATCCTATGCGAATATTGTTACTCTGTATAACAAAAACAATGCCACGTTAGAAGATGTTGATGATGCAGTTGCAGAATGCAAGGAATATGCAGATGAAATCGCTTCTATACCGGGGAATCCGTATGTATCCGTGTTCCATGACAATTTCATTACACAAAAAGCGGATTGGGTAGAATTGAACGGGGAAAATATCTGGACTTTTGACACAACGAACCACACACTAACACCAACGGAAACCGGGGGTTATGTCAACAATGTGCTGACCAACGCAATCGGATTGAACCGCAACTATGCCGCAGACAAACGCACAGCCCGTGTTGTTGTTACTCTTTATTCGTCAACCGTGATGAATATCCACCTTTACCGCAGAGCAACAACTGGAGGCTATCCGAATGAAAGCATGTTCGTCATTGATTGCAACTCCGGAAAACTGAAGATGTGCAAATTGAACGGACGCACGATTGTTCCGGGTGAATTTGTTGTGACGGGTGATGTTTCTATCGTTTCCGGCACAAAATATGTTGTTGATATCATCAAAAACGAACAGCATTATGAATTGAAAGTATGCAATTTTGCAACCAGAGCAGAGGCGGGAGAAATCCACATTGATGATTCATGGGCGGGTGGCTCGCTGATAGGATTTTACGGTTTTTCTCTTGCAAGTGGAACGCCGTTTGTTATCCATAGTTTTGATGTATCCATCATTGATCATCCTGTGCTTTGCATCTGCGGTGATAGTATTACCGAAGGCGTTGGAGCAAGCAAACCTTCAAAAGGATTTGCAAACTTACTACGGAAGCAAGTTCCGAACAGCGTTATTTCTGCGGAAGCATCTGACATTATTTCGGATATTGTCGCAAGATTCGACACGGAATACAGTATTATCAAGCCGAAGGTGCTGTTCGTTACCATCGGAACGAATGACCCGTCTGTTGGGGTTCTTTACGGCACAATAAAAACAAAGTGCGCTGAAAACGGAATAAAGCTGTATCTTAATCACATTCCAACAGATGTTTCTGGTGGTATGAACCTTGCAGAAAAGAACGCAGTTATAGACGGGTATGATGTTGACGGTGTTATGTTTGATTATGTTTCTCACGTCAATAATGATTTGAGTGCGGCAATCGATACAACATTATTCCCGGACGGGATACACCCGAATGATGCAGGATGTGTAAAGATGCTAGAACGGATCATGTTTGATTCCAACATTGTCAATTAACACAATAAATAACACTTTAACTCAGATATATTTTCAAAAAATGTTTGCAAATGTATTGACACGGTAAAACCGCCATGCTATAATTTTCTTGCAAGCGCGGGAAACAGGAGGTGAGCCGGGGATGAGTGATATGCCGTTGCGCGTAGTCGAGGCGGCGGTCAGTCAACTCGGCTCGCCTTATGTTTTCGGTGCATGGGGTGCATTATGCACACCAGCGGAGCGCAGAAAACGCTATGGCCTGCACTCCGAGCACACTGCAATCATCAGCAAATGTCAGGTTCTGCGGAGCAACAACCCGAAACCGAATTGTGATGGTTGCCAGTGGCAAGGCGACCGATGTTTTGACTGCCGGGGCTTTACTGACTGGTGTTTGAAACAGGTCGGCATTGACCTATACGGGGACGGCGCAACCACGCAATACAAGACTAAGGGAAATTGGCTTGAGCGTGGCGAAATCGCGGATATGCCAGAATGTGTGTGCTGTGTGTTCATCCAGCGGGACGGCAAGATGAGCCACACAGGGCTATACATTGGCGGCGGTGAAACGATTGAGTGCGGAAACGGTGTTCAGCGCAAGCCGCTTGATAAACGCTGGACGCATTACGGGATTCCTGCGGGTCTGTACACTGCCGAGGAAATAGCGGACATTCGTGGCGGTCAGGTAAAACCATTGCCAACATTGCGCAAGGGTGACCGTGGAGCAGATGTCAAACGCCTGCAGGAAATGCTGAACAGCCGTGGCTATGATTGCGGAACGGCTGACGGGATTTTCGGCAAGCGCACTCTGGCGGCAGTGACGCTTTTTCAGACAGATAACGGGCTGTCTGCTGATGGCATTGTCGGCGCAAAAACGTGGGCAGTGCTGAATGGCGAACAGCCCACAATCAAAACATATACAATCAAAATTCCGGGGCTGACGCTTGCACAGGTGGAGGAACTCAGAGCACAATTTCCCGGCGCGGACTTGATTTGACTGCAAAGGGGGTGGTGCGGATGAGTGAAACAATAATCGTGGCGTTGCTGTCACTGGCAGGAACGGCGGTCGGAAGTCTGCTGGGTATTATCACCAGCCAACGGTTGATTGAGTTTCGGCTGAAACAGTTGGAAGACAAAGTGAACAAGCACAATCA
>Ga0326513_10000922_pt1 | contig 24437 bp, 15 predicted proteins | sample 2_2465_0518_D_FD_203654 | JGI IMG/M metagenome (GOLD analysis project Ga0326513, IMG submission 203654) | Bovine rumen microbial communities from UC Davis, California, United States - 2_2465_0518 | ecosystem: Host-associated > Mammals > Digestive system > Stomach > Rumen | place: USA... | reverse complement strand
CTTCGAACCACTTACCCATAGAGTTGACACAGTTTGGCCAACTACCACCGGAATAAGAACCGCCTCCACTGCCGCTAGTACTAGAATAGGAAGTTCCGAAATTACCTCCACCGCTTCCACCACTACTTGCTGGAGCGAATGACGATCCACCACCTGGGGGAGTGATACTATAGGTCTGTCCATTAATGGAATAGGAAACTCCTCCACCAGAGGAACCGCCACCACTACTAATGGAATATGAACCACCACTACCACCAGAGTAAGAACCACCACCGGAAGAGCTACTGTATGAAGTCCCTCCTCCGCTACCGCCAGAAGAAGCTGTATAATTACCGCCTCCTCCGCCATAGGAAGTTCCGCCAGAACTTACACTCTGGACCTGTCCCGAGGCAATTCCAAGGTCTGTATCTATATTAGATTTTGCTTTAGGATTAGTACATCTCCAAATAACATAATTAGTTGAGCTGCCAAAACTGGCTGCACTGGGCATACCACCGAACGCAAGATCGTGAACTCCACCCCAAGAGTACGCTTTACTACCTCCTGCAAAGATTTCAACATGACCATTGCCTGCTGTTATATCAAAAGGCCTTAGTGCAGATCTTGACCATTTCAGTTTAGTAAATCCACCGGCTTGAAGTTTACTGGGAACGGAAGATTTCCAAATACATGCAAATTGTCTACTAACTGGAGCATTATGTCCTCCCTGTGCGTCATATAGATTAATACCATAAGCGTTACAGCAAGCACTAACGAAACCAGAACAATCATCCCAGACCCAACCTACACCGGGGCATTGATATTTTGTTCTATGTTTTCTCGGTTTTCTTCTCGTTCCGTGATAAGTATGAATATTTCTTTCATACCAAGATTTCATGGTAAGAACTGTTTTTTCCCATGAATTGGATCCCCCAGATACTGAACTTAATGGGGTAGTAGATTGAGTAGAAGCATAGTTATTGCCTCCGCCAGACGAACTACTATTATATGTAGTTCCTCCACTACTGCTATTATATGTAGTTCCTCCACTACTACTGCCACTTGAAGAACTATCGTAAGAAGTTCCTCCACTGCTGCCATAAGATGTAGGAGTGAATATACTGTTTCCCGTAACTAAACCATTTACGGTACTAACGTCCATCTTTTCTCCAAGACTTCCGTCAGAATTTAATCTATATACATTTCCTGTATCATCTTGATAGGCATCATATAGGCCATCACCATTAAAATCAATTTTTCCCTGTGCTGAAAGGGAAGTTGGTACAAAAGAACCATTTATATTAGTATCTGCTGCAGTATTAGTACTATTTTTGATATGTCTAAAAACTGTAGCAAATTTATTTTTTCTAAATGCAGGTCCGCCCCAAATATCTCTCTGTTGGAAATCAGAACACCAACATGATCCGCAATTCAAGCTAGCATGTCCATATGGGTGTCCAGGAATAGGTCCATTAATACAAATATCTCCTTTTTGGGGAGAATATTGTTCCCAAGGAATTGGTTTAAATCCAAATTTATGTAAATAATGAACATAATCCTTGGCTGGGCCTGGATGTCCTCTTAGTGTATCTAAACCTAATGCTTTAGCTACTGCTCTTCTAACGTGACCTGAACAGCCACCCGTTGATTGTGTGGCAGGTTTATTTTTCCAGGGTTGGGGATTTTCAACTCCACCCTTTCCCTGTCTTCTATAAATAGCTAAAGTAGATAAACGTAGACATTCCTTTGCGGCTACTTCGGTGTTATAAGTAAGGTCAGTCTTTGTAGGAGTCATGGGATTTCCCCACATTCTCGCACCGGAAAAATCAGATTTACCACCGTTACCCGAAGTATTGTATGTCTCGTTCGTAGTAATAGGTCTATAACTAGAAGATCCACCTGGGGCTGGCGTTGAAGTATAAGTAGTTCCTCCACTACTACCACCCGAAGACATTCCCTGAGTAGAGTATCCTGGTTGTGTTCCAAATGAAGTAGTGGGTGATGCATTGGTTTGATACTCATATACATCATTAGTATATTGTGGTCTATAATTACTGCTACCACCAGGAGCACTAGTAATCTGACCGGTATGGCGATTATATGAAGTTCTCATTTGTCCATATCCACCGCCGGGCCTTACTAAATCTTCTACCCCTTCGTAAATATTTCTACCTGCTTGATATACACTATTTCCTATACTCCTCGCCTCATTAATACCTCTCTGCTGTCTTATGTGGAAATTATCGTTTGCTTCTTCAACTCGTTGTCTTTGTTGAAGTCTTTGATAATTGTTATAAGTATTTCTGCCAATATTATAATTATAGGTCTCATTATTGCCGCTTCCTCTCCATCTAGCCTTAGTAGCATTATATCCGCCCGCTTGTCCATAAATTGCAGTTTGCAGTGCTCTAACTAGATTCATATCACTGGCACTAAAAGAGTTGGCACCATACTTACGAGCTATTGTTCGGATCGCTTCTGAGTCTATTTCATAAACTTGTGCTGTTCGTATTCCCCGTCTAGGATCATTCATAGGTACTAGACGAAGAATATAATCATTTCCTCGTAAAGCATCTATACCATATGATGCAGCACCTACACCGGAACCAACTGCTCCACCAACAACTGCACCAGGTATTGCTCCAACACCATCAAAAAATGCTCCGGCAGTACCTCCAATAAGTGTTCCTGCAGCACCACCTGCTAAAACTCTTCCTCCTAAACTACCACGTTCTGCATAAATTTCGGAATTTGTTTTTCTATCAGCTACAAATTTATATTGCTTTGATTGAATATGTCGTCCATTCATAAGACGAGTCATAGTTCCTCTATCAAAGAAAGCTGCAAGAAATTCTGGATCTACTGCTACAGTTCCCGCCGTTCTTGCTCTTTCCTGTAGACGTTCTAATCCTGTTACCAATCTAGCAACATCAACACGACCTGTAGATCTGGCATCCCTAAATACACCCAAGATATCCATTGATTGAGATACTTGACCTGCTTTACTAGATGTCAGTTGACCATCCGCACCTAGAGCATTAGAGGTTAAACTATATCTTCTAGATCCACCAACTTTATTGAAAGCTTCATAGTCTCCAGCAGATGTATTCCTAGATACCGTAGTAGTTCTGTTGTTATTTTTATTATCGCGTTCAGTGGCTGCCTTAGAACCCCTATTACCTACCGCACGTACATCATTGGCTACACTATTTCTTAAAGCCTTTTCTGGTGAAACTAATGCGGTAAGAATATCTCCTAGGTAGGTAGTTACATTGGTCATTAAGCTTTCTAAGCCTAATCCTTTTAAGACACCGCCCAGAATACCACTGGAAGGTTTCATTTTTACTTTTTTCATAGCTTCCGCACGAAGTTCGAACATATGATCAATTTTTAATGCAAAATGATCAAATACGGAAGTCATGGTATTCTTAAATGCCTGTAGAACGGTCTCTTTTCCGGGATCTCCACCGAACAATCTAATAACTGTAGGAATAAGACCTTTTCCGGATCGTTGCATGGCTTCTCCCTTTTCTCCGAAGCCCAACCATGCAATAGTTCCTTCAGTTGCTTTTACTATCCAATCAATACCGCCGATAACTTTATCCCAGTATCTAGCTAAGAATCTCATACCAAAGATCAAAAGGAACATCTTCAATTGACTTCCCACGGTTTGACCCATAGTACTTGGATTCCAAGCTTCGGATACACTCTTTCCAACAGTCTCTATTCGCCTAAGCATCTTATTGGCTGCGCGAGTGAGACTACTTTCCCTTCTTGCATAATCTCTATCTCGTTTAGCCGATGCTTCCTGCTGTTGGGCATTTACTTTAGATAACCAAGTTTTAAATTTAGTTGTATTATCTGAGGATCCGCCACCACCGCTACTTCCACCACCTTCGATTTTATTAGTAGTGTTAGTAGTTGTATTATTATTATTTACTATTGTTATTTTCGAGGGGGTTACAGTTACATCCCTGCTTTGCGTATGTCTCCCATTGACAGTCGGTCCGCCTGAATTTTTTAGACCGTATTTACCGAGAGTTGACGCAGTTGAATTCGATACACCTAATGCAACAGCTTGATTTAATAACTGATTTGTCTGATCCTGTGCATTAGATTCAGTTTTTTGTGCTAGGAGATTATTTCGTTTTTCATTTTGAAGAACTTGCCATTGATTCTGAGCCAATTGTTGTTCCTGTAAACCTTCTCCCACAGCATTCTTTTTTCCTCTTAGTATAATAGGTCTTTTTTCGAGTTCTTTCGTTCGCTTCTCGATTTCTTTTCCATAGGATTCGTTAGCTGGCATTATTATCTATGTAAGTTTAAAATTTCCTCTGATTCGTAAGGGATAGAATCTTCCGGGAAATCTTCACCCCCGTTATATTCACTGTATTCCTGTTCCATTTGAAGTTTGTTTCTTCCGGCTATCTTCTTCTCTCCATTTCTTCCACCTATATTAATATTGGGGAAGTCTGGATCATAGCCACCAGAATTATCTAAGAAAGTATCGTACTCTTTCTTTATGGCCATTAAACAGTTCAGCGAATAATTCTCAAGTCCATCAACCTTAACGTACTTATTTAAAAAGAATTTTAGATGCATCAATAGGGGAATTGATAAAGAGGTCTCGAAAGAAGTCGACTATAAGCGAATCTACACTTACAGTCAAACTCCTCCTTTCCCCCCTATCATCTCTACAGTGAGGACATTCTACAACAACAGGCTCTAGTCGATCATAATATAAATCTCGAAGTGCCATTAGGAGAGTGATGTCAGAATGTGTAGCCCCTAATACATCCGTTTCAATTTGATTTGCCTGATAATCAAAATTTTTCATCAAGGCAATTGTTTTTATCATCTTTAAGTCTGTCACCTTTCTGAATTTAAGATATAGATTAAATACCTTCATGAAATCGTTGACAGTTGGTACGATAGTGTCATAATCATGTCCACCTAATTTTATTCTCGCACCCTTCATAATCTTTTCGTCAATTTGTTTAAAATGGATATCTGACTCAAAAGATAGTTTTTTCGTAACAGTCTTTCCACAGTGAGGACATTTAATCTGAAGTTTGTAAGACAAATCATCCGATACTGTACAAAGTTTTTTATAGAATATTAAGAAATCTACATCCATTATATAGCATTCCTTAATATTTGGATCATCTTCCTGTAGAGATCTCAGGTCATATAGGTAAGCTCCTAGGGGATCATCTTTCGGAAAATTATCAAGATACTGACATACACCCAAGAAAGTCATGGGTTTAATTCTAACAGTGGGGAATCCATAACCGTATCCCCCACTAGGTAATTGTGCTACATTAATCTCCATTGTAAATAAAATTATTCAGCTAAAAAATCTAATTCCTTTTGGAGGATATTTGCATCCTTCCGTCTATAATTCAGATCATTGAGAATATCTTTCTTAAGAGAACCAATATAACCCGTTAGACCTAAAATTATTCCATCATTATTTGCGGGCCAAGACTCGACAGGAGCAGTAAAGTAATATAATTTTTCTCTTAAAAATACTCCAGTTGCCCTAATTACATTATCCTCTCCCTTATTATACAATAATGCAATCTGTGAGAATCCCCTACCAATATTTCTAAGATACATAACGGGAGAGTCGTTTAAGAGACCATTCTTTTCTTCAAACGATAAAAAAGAGTGATATACTTGCATATTATCTTCTAAGGTAGAGAATTCTTTTTGTCTAAACTGTATCAATTTCTTTCTATTTTATTAAAGAACTCCCCCACTTTATTACGGAGGAGTTCTATTTTTTTACCAACGATAAGAATTATATCCCATAGATTCCATTGCGCGTGTTTTTCTTTCTTCACGTGCAGCCTTTTCTTCAGCTTCTTTCTTTCTTCTTAAGTAAGCTCGATCTTTTGGGCTAGCTTTCTTATATCTTTTAATTTCATGATCAACTCTTTCCTCGGTATTTTTTTTGTGCTTCTTTCCAGCAAAATATCCTGCAGTAGCACCAAGACCTGCACCAATCGTACTACCAATTAAGGCACCTCTGCTTGGATTTTTGGGGCTTGCTGCAAGACCAATAGACAAACCTGGAAGTGCACCTAATACACCACCACCAATACTTCCAGTGCGTTTAGCATGACGAACAGATCTTTTCTCCTTCAGTCGATCTTCTAGATAATCTTCATCCTCCATTTTAGAGAAGAGGTTTCTTTTTAGTATAATCATATCTATTTCTCGTTTTGAAATTTTTTACAGTATTTTAAATTTTCTCTATACCACTCATCCCTTGTCATCTTATCCTTAAAAATTTCATCATAAGCTCTATCAATGTTACAGATAAGAGGACGATCTTCATAAATAGTACAGAGATTTGTATCTGGATCTAGGTATTTACACCAACCAGTTTCTGGATCTACTAATTCAGGTGCAATTAAACCTATTCGCTTACAACATTCCCCACACTTTGAACAAGGGAATTTTCTAGGTATATTCATATTACTTTATAAATTTTTTTTTCCTATAGATCCAAAAGATTTGCAGTATGATTTATTATCTTTATTGATAAAAGTCTCCCCAAAGCTTTTTTCATAGGAACTAGAAGATTCATAGGTTTGGATATCTTCTCCATTATCGCCAATGATATGTTTATATTTTTTATGGGAAGTTATTTTTGGTTTTCTTTTTATTAACATCTTAGAATTCCTCCTTCCTATCACTACATAATCCGAAAAGATAGCGATATTTTTGAGAATCTTGCATAAAAGTCTCAGTCTCACCACATAATCCTTTAAACTCTGGACCTTGTGGAATTCTTTGATAGAACTTAGTAGTCTCCTCTATGACGTGATCTATGAATTTCATAAAATCTTCATCGCCACACTCCACACACTGAACATCAGAGGGACCCATTTTTCCTAGGATTCCCATATATCCTTCAGCTATTGCATCCTGAAAATCACTCATCAATTTGTGATATTCATCCAAGTATACGTGGATATCTTTTTTAGGTGCGGCCCAGTGAAGATTCTTACATTTATTAAGAAATCCTGTTAAACTGCTCAAATAAGACAGAAATACGTGACGATCTTCTTCACTGTATTCCTTCTGCTTAAATTGTATCATATCTAATATATATGTTGGACCTCAAATATAATTTTAAATATAATTATAAGTGAGGATAAATTCATAACCTTCTCTATTAAAGAGGGGGAGACTTAGTATAACAGAAATGTCACTGCTCCCCCAATTAATAGAAATTTTAATTTTAGAGGTTATTCTCTTCTCTGTGATAGTGCTCGAAACTCATAGACAGAGAAACATCTGCACGATCAGTCTCACTAGCTTCCTCACCATTTTCATTAATAGGTGCATCCTGATACAGGAGGTTATAGAAGTAGAGAGTCTTAACAGCGATACGAGATGAGTTGGTGATAGTCAGCTTAGCATCCATAACTAAGTCAGCCTTTCTGAACGAATATCTAGTATCGGGGTCAGAGATTTTGTTACGCCAGTCAGTTACCCAATAAGTAATGGCTGTATCCTCACGGTCAACGAATTGAAGGGTGAGGGTACCACTAGTATTCTGAGAAGTTCTTTGTGCAATGTTGAAGCCACCACGCATTCTCTTCTCAATACCAGTAGTAGAGTAGTCAATACCTACTTGAACTGAATTAAGACGTGCATTAATCAGGTCATCGCCCGGATAATAAACAATCTTAGGGGCGTTAGTGACACTGAATTCCCACATATCGCCACGAAGGAATTCCCTATTGTTGTCGCGATAGGTGTTCTCGTAATCAATAAAGTGCATTAAGCCCTTTCCAGAGCGCACTAGATCAGCTACTTTTGCCATAATTAAGTTTGATTTTTATTATAATTAAGTATTATATCGAAGCTAACATCCTCGGAAATAAGGTCACTCATCTTCGTAAGTATATTAGCTTGTATTGTTTGTGTTAGTTTATTTAATTCAAAACTAATCACCTGAATTGATCGTATAATAGTAAAATCTTCTGATATTTTTGTCAGGGTTCTCTCAAAACTTTTTCGAATAGTGGGATTATTCATTTTTTCTCCAATAATCCTCCACTTCCAACGTTCCAGTTCTCTACTAACTCGACTGATGACAAATCTAACTAGAGGAAAAGTTTCGGGATCATCACCTGGATAATACATATCATAGAAATAACTATGATCATTAGATTTTAAAACATTTGATTTATACTCTAACTCTAAAATTTTATCATTATACTCTTCATTTAGATCTTCTTTTAGTACTGGATAGAGAACTTCACTCGTTTGCGGTAAATAATTATTCTGAAATAATCCTCTTAAAAATAAGTCATATCCGGGTCTCCACTCTAAATCATCTCCGTAGAAAAAATTTCCGAAAAAGTAAATCAATCTATTTTCTGGATCATCTTTTACTAAATTGGTATCTAAATCATTTCCCTGATTTACTATTAGTGCTTGACAATTACATTTTTTTGTGGCTTCTAATATTTGGTAGTCAGATAATCCTGTTTTTTCCGGAACTAATATAAAGTCCGTAAATTCATTATTATCAGTTAATTGATCTAATGAATATTGATAATTCCAATTTTCTGCATTCTCATACATACCGCCACTAAGTGTCCAATCACCCAATACCCAACCATTTTCGGGCTCATCTTCTACTAAGATTTCAAATCTTACTAATTTAGATTCCCTTGAAACTAATTCATCCAATCTTTCTTCGCCTACCGCTGAAGTTAGGGAACCTTCAAAGGTTTCCTCGTAATCAAATCTTAAAACAGTAAGAGTATAAATATCTTTATATAATTCTGATTCTTCGAGAATGACTTCTATTTCTCCATCATCACCTCCAGTACCAATTGTCTTTGACTCAAATCTATAAAGCTCACAAGGTTTTACGTAAGTCTCATAAATATCTTTCTGATTTTCAAGATCATCTGAGTAATAGTTAAATGTCTCTGGCATATTGCAAGGAAAACTTAAATATATCTCATCGCCAAGCTTGAATTTTTTTTGATTTTCATCAGATCTTAATCCCAGAAGTTGCTTTAGTTGAGCCACACTGTCAAAGTAATATATATTTCCCGTAGGAGTGATCATATCAACTTTAGCAGTAAAGTCGTCATTGGGACAACTTAATATCTCTATATCATAAAAATGTTCGGCTGGTCTATAGAAATAATAATCATATTCATATATTTTTCCATCAGCTAAAGTCTCAAGTCCCGAATCTCTTGGAATAGCAAAATAATTAGTGAGGAGTATTTTTGTTTCCCAACCTCCTTCTACTAGAATAAAGTCAACACACTTCAAATCTTCATCTTTCAATTCACCGAATTCTAGCAATATATTACTACCAACAGTAATATCATAATTTACCTTATCACTAAATTCATCGAACGATGAAAATTTTTCAGTAAGTTCGGAAATACTTACTAAGTGTCTGTCTGATTCTTCTACTATAGGATCATCTAAAAGTGGATAAGAACAGTATGCTTCATTTTCTCCAACGGACAGCCTATCCCTATTCCTATTTGATCTACTAGTTATAGGAATATCTAGTTCCTCTAAAAATGCATCATAAGATTCTTTAAATCTATAATAGGAAAAGAGGCAGTTAGACTCCGCGTCTCGAAATGGACCAGTCTCAGTTAATACTTTGTAAAGAATGTTCGGATTTTTTTCTTGCCTTACTAAAAGATTTTCATCACTAAGTAAATTTTCTACATTCCTCAATAAAGAAATACTACTTTCCGTTTGTGGAGAAATATCTTCCAGAAAATAATATCCTTCTGCTATATCTAACCCAATATCACATAAAGTGGGTCGGAAAAGATATAGAGTAATATTTCCTAAATTTAAAAGAAATTCTAGATATTCATACTCAGTGAAATCTTTTCCAAAACAAGCCTGAAGTTCTCGAAAATCATTTATAAGTATAGGTTTCTCGTAGGATAAATCGGCATTAACAACCTCTGTTAAAACTAAATTCCTTAGTAGAGTTTCGCTTTGTGTTCCATAATCTATCCAAGAATTTCCTGCTGTAATTTTCATAATACCTCTTATTAATCCATTGCAAGACCTCCCTTAGAAGTCTTTCCTCGAGGCGGAGTTCTATAAGTTCCACCATGTTTCTGTGAAGAATCACGATATCTATTAGTCTCCTTCTTCTTTGGCTTGGTTTGGTTATCTCTCTTACTTGGTTTCTTGGTAGAAGGTTTCTTCTGATCTTTCTTCTGATCTTTCTTCTGATCTTTCTTCTGACTCTCCTTTTTCTTATCCTTCTTCTGTTTCTCCTCCGGCTTTTTCTCCTCTTTCGGTGGAGAGTTTTTCCAAGCAGCTTCTTCTTGGGTAAATTTACTTCTATCAAGATCCCACCGTGGATTTGGATTTTCTCCAACTATACTGAAAGATAATTCCAATTCATCTCCACTTCCTTCTATTGAACCTTTTCGTTCTTCACTCATATCCTTTAAAACACATAATAAATCATATCGATTTATGGTACTTAACTGTGGAGTAAAGACATATATTTTTATTCTAAATGTGATGTTTTTATATAATGCTAGACAGGGAGATGTTTTATCAACCGCCGTAATCATATTTGGATTAGGTATTCCAATCATCCTTGCACGGTCAAAAATCTCAGGACTAACTTTATAACTAACATCATTTATACGTTTATTTCCACGAGCATTGAAAATCGTATAAGAGCCATCCTTCCCATCTATTTTACAATTCTCTACTGTAAAAAGACCATCTGGAAAAGTTTCTTGAATACCTAAAAACTTTTCAGAATTGTCATAACCATAGTACTGACTTTTATGAATTTCACTGCTATAGACACTAACATACATACTCTTCTCAAAGAACTGCCTGAAAGATTTATAACTATCGTCTACCAAAGTTAAACGAAGTTCATTGGTAAATTCAATACCTCCGGGAAAGTTAATCTCTCCATCATAAATACCAAGGGACTTCATATTCATCTTTGCGCGACTTAAATCGAAGTCTACAACTGGGAACCATCTATTGTAAGAAGTAATTACATTATGCTGAATCCAGTTTTTAGCATTCATTTCCTCAACTGAAGGAAGATATGAGCAGTATCCATTGTCCCAACCTAAATACGGTTCAATTGTTACTTCCCAATACGAATTTGAATCTAATGTCCAAACAGTACCGTCATCCATATCGTCCACTAAAGATCTAAATTTAGTGTATTTACCTGGATGAGACATCAATGAACTATCTATAATAGCCTGATTGAAAGTACTTGGAGTCATTATAGTTTCTTCAGAGTATCCAGAATCAGTTAACTCTTCCAAAGTAGTCCACATACCGGTTCCCCGCATGTACTGATCTTTGAAGAAATAATTAATTTCTGAATTTAAATCAGCTTTTACATCCGGATTGAATGCTTCTACGAAAGAACGCTTTAAGATACTTTTTAAATTAACCGTTCCATCTTTATTAGCTAAATTGGAGGTATCTATTTCCTTTGAGATTCTCATATTAGGATCAGTCCAACCTAACGTATTTCTCCAGTCATTTCCTGGCGGGGTTGGTCGTTCTTTCTTTTCAAATCTCTCGTTGATAAAATCAGTTACAGTTTTTGTGTAAATATCCTGAGCTTTCCAAGGATCTTCTGCATCTCTCTTTTTTGGTCTATTAAAGGGTTTAGATTTATCTGGTTTACTCACATAGCGGCCATCATTAAAGTAGGCATTCAAATTTATAGTCGCATTCTCTACTGTGGATGCCAGAAGTCCTCTCGCATTATCTAAAATATCCCCTTCGGCAGATTTACTAAATTGAGTAACATTTGAATCTGGTAATCGAGATCTATTAATCTTTAAGACCTCGTCTCTCATGTCCCTGGCCTTAATAAGTGCCCATAATATCATATCCACGGAATGTTCCTTCATTCCTGTGAAATTATCTAGAGTTCTCCAGAATTGTCCCTTAGTATTTAGTGCATTATATCCACGTCTAACCTCATCGGCAATAAATCTAAGATAGTCATTAGCATTTAACATGGCAGATAAATCACCTGGCATGTGAGAATAGGTTGTATAAATTTTTCCTTCACCCTTATAATATTCCTTTGCCAAGTTTTTTATATCCTCCTCTATCCTAGTAACCTGAGTAGCAGATAGGTCTGAACTAGTAAATTTACTTAAAAGACTTTGTAATTTTTGTCCCCAACCGCCGAGATCCTTAGAGCTAGCATAATTTAATAGATAGGAACTATATTTTTGTACGTGATGTTCCGCACGGGCCTTAAATGCATTAGTTAGTACCTCCAGATCCTTTTCTGAATCAGGATCAAAATAGTAATCGTAGTCACGGGTTTTATCACTTCTTTGACCTGCGACTGGACCCTTTACTGAATATTCCGTTCTAGGTGCGAGAGATTTAGGGAGTTTTCCGCCAGTCTTTATTTGTTCTTCTGCCCGTTTAACTAGTAAATCTTCAAAAACTTCCTTCGCCTGTTCTTCAGTTAGTGGCGTTTTTCCTCTTCTAAGATTATCTAGAGTTATTGCAACAGAATCAGCGTCACCGTCAATTATAGGAATACCGGAGATTTCACTATTTGCACGATTTTGGATCCAGTAGTTAAACAGGTTCTCTAATTCTTCTTCGCTAAAGTTTTCACTATCTCGAATAAAATTGTCTAGAATAATGGCCAAGGGATCTACCCCAGGTTTATCCATTCCCAGGGTTCTTCCAAGCTCATCTCTCGTTTGTTCTGCTCTAGTAAGAAGTAAATTATTATATAGTTGTTCGGCTTGCTCGTCAGTTAAACTACCATTATCTCTGGCATAATTATCTAGAGTTACCGCCAGTGGATCTATTTGAGGTTTATCCGTTCCTATAGTCGGACGAATTTTTCCATCTTCTTCTAAAGGCAAATCGGTTAGGGGGAAGTCTCTATTCTCCTCATTCCTTAACCTATCCTTAGCATCGGTATTTGGATTTTGATCGGATATAGTTCCCTGATAATCCTGTTGGGCTCTTTTTAATAGAAGTTCATTGAAAAGTTCTTTTAAACCGCCTACACTCAGGTCTCCATTCCTAACTAAATCGTCTAATATGACTGCCAGTTGATCTATGCCCGGTTTTTCTGGACCTACTGTTCGAACAGTCTTACCATCATCTTCTAAAGTGTGGCGAAGACTCTCTACTTTATCGGGATCATCTAAGACATTTCCGTCCTTATCATAAACCTCTCCTCTCCTGACTCCTAATACCGCATCGGGTAGGGGTTCGTGATCTGGATCAAACTGCTTACCAATCGTACCATCGACACTATACCTTATTTGATCCTCCCTGACCCGTTCTTTTGCAGCTTCTCCTCTAAAATCAAGGAAAAAATCATAGAGTGATTTTAACTGTGATTCACTGAGCTCTCCATAGGCTCCCCTAGCTAAATCATCCAGTATAACCGCAAGTTGATTTATTTGAGGTTTTTCTGGACCGGCCGTTGGAACAGTTTTTCCATCTTCCTCTAGAGAATCCCTTAATATTCCAGAATTTAAATCATCTTTTATAGCTGAAGTGATGTGATCCACTTCCGTTTTTCCATCTTCCTCCAGAGAATCTCTTAATATTCCAGAATTTAAATCATCTTTTATAGATGACGTAGTGTGATCCTGTTCAATAAGTCCACCAGTTTCTAGATAGTCTCTTAATTGATCCCTTTCATATAGATCTTCTTTTATTTTTGTATCTGGATTCTGGTCTGACCTGATATACTGTTTTTGTTCCTCAGCTCTTTTGAGTATGAGCTCATCATACAATGATTTAGACGAACCTTCATCTAATGATTCACTATCTCTTGCAAGATCGTCAAAAGCTATCGCAACTGCATCACCTTCGGGATTAGTTTGTATAGTTTTTCCATCCTCCTCTAGAGAATCCCTTAATATTCCAGAATTTAAATCATCTTTTATTGAAGAGGAAGTATGGTCTCTTTCTATTAAACCATCTGACGCTAACTCATCTCTTAGTATTCCCGAATTAAAATCATCTTTTATGGAAGAAGTAGTGTGATCTTCTTCTATTAGACCATCTAGTTCTAATTCATCCCTGAGTTTTCCGGAATTTAAGTCATCTTTTATGGGAGATGTGGTATAATCTTCTCCTACTATACCATCGGATTCTAGCTCATCCCTTAGTTTTCCAGAATTTAGGTCATTTTTTATAGAAGAAGGATCACTTTGATCCTCAAGTACAAGACCGTCCAGTTCTAATTCATTCCTGAGTTTTCCAGAATTTAGATCAGTTTTTATAGAAGAAGGTTGACTTTGATCTTCTAATACAAGACCATCAGTTTCTAGATTTTCCCTTAATTTTCCAGAATCTAAATCAGTCTTTATAGGAGAAGGTTGATTTTGATCTTCTAATACGTGGCCATCTAACTCTAGCTCTGATCTTAAACCATCACGTTCAAAGAAATTTTTTTGATCCGTATTTGAATTTTGATCACTTAATATATAGCCATCAGATTTTAAATTACTTTCAAGGTGACCATGACGGAGTTGAGATTTCTGTTTTTCATCGGATAACTGATCCTCCGTGATTAATCCGTCTGTTTCCAGTTCAGTTTTTAATCCGGTATTTCTAAGATATTTCTTTTCTTCTGTTCCAGAATCCTGATCTTCGATAGATAATTCTTGTGAGGTTAATTCTTTAGCTAATCCTTCTTCTTTCAGCCTCCTTTTTTCTTGAGTCTCTATTTCCTGATCTTTGAGAGTATAACCATCTTCAGGCAATTTCTTTTTTAATCCTTTATCATGATATCTACCTTCATAGTTAAGAAACTCTTTCTCAGGGGTATTCGAATCTTGATCAGCAATAATCTTTCCCTCTTTAGATAATTCTTTTCTTAATCCACGCCCATTACCTTCATAATTAAAATACTCTTTTTCTGGAGTATTTGAATTTTGATCAGATATGGATTTACCAGTAGGATCTAATTCATCCCTTAACCTACCAGACTTTAGATCAATTTTAATGGGAGAATTTTCTGATTGATCTATAATATAACCATCCCAGGAGATTTCTTGGGTTAACTCATCTCTAGCAAGTTTATTTTTATCTGGTGTATCTAAATTCTGGTCTTTGATAGACTTCTCAGTCTCTCTTAATTTTTTTTCTAAACCTTCCTCCCTTAGTATATATTTTTCTCTTGTTTTCGGTTCTTGATCGACCAATACTTTTTCGTCTTTACTCAACTTTTTTGGTAAACGAGAATTTTTCAGTAACTCTTTTAAATCCGTATGAGAGTTCTGATCTCGTAGAACCAATGCTTCTGGGAGAAATTCTTTTCTAAATAATCCCTTCTGCAGTTTATGTTTTTCTTTAGTACTGTTTCGATCTCCTGATCTTTTTCCTAATTTAGGTAAAATTTCAGATAAACCATTTACTTTATATTTACGTTTTTCTTCAGTTGTCTCATCATCTTCTCTAGGCTTACCGTACTTTTCTAGACTAGACGTTAATCCCTTATCGTTTAAACTGATTTCATAATTTAAAATCTTTTTTGGGTCGGTATCAGGTCTTTGATCTGAAATGACCGTTCCATCGCCTGGAATTGAATCGCCTAGTATTTTTTCAGTTTCAAGTCGATACTTTTCTTCGGTCCTTATTGAATCTTTTTCAATAAAACCATCTTTGTTTAATTTTGTTTTAAAACCTTTTTCCTCAAGATATGATTTTTCAACTGAATTTATTAAATCTATTAATAATGTTCCACCTTCCGGAAGAACTTTCCTCAAGCCACGGTCATTTAATCCATTATCATCCAGATATAGTTTTTCTTCTGTATTCGGATCTTGATCGCTTTGAAGTAAACCATCTTTCTCCAGAGAATCCTCTAACCTATTTTTCTCATTGACTTGATGTTTTTGAGCAGTTAGATAACGGTCTTCTTCAAGCTCTCCGTCGGGTACCAATGTATCGATTAAACCCTCACGACGAAAATATCTCTTCTCTTCAGTATTAAAATCTTTATCTGAACCGGGCTTTCCTTGTAGACTCAAATCCTTTCTTAGTCCACCGTGTTTTTCATCATTAAGAAAATCTTTTTCTTCGGTGAACGGTAATCGATCTTTTCTAATGTAACCAAGTCGAGTTAATCTCTTCCTAAGTCCTCTATCTCTTCGTAATCTTCCTTCATAGTGAAAGAATAATTTTTCTAGAGTATATGGATCCTGGTCAGATATTGTTTTCCCATCAGATAGTATAAAATCTCTTAGACCCTCCTCACTGAAATAAATTTTCTCTTCGGTATCAGTTTCTTGATCATAGATTACATAACCATCATCTAAGAGTTCATACCTAAGACCTTCTTTGGTATAAAAGAATTTCTCTTCAGTGTTCGAGTCTTGATCTTTTATAGCATGTCCATCTTTTAGGAGAGTATCACGTAAACCCTCATCCTTTAGATAGTTTTTTTCCTCAGTATTCGAGTCTTGATCCTTTTTGGGGTATCCATCCTCTGGGAGAGTATCACGTAAACCTTCTTCCGAGAATAAAACTTTTTCTTCTGTACCTGCGGCTTGATCATAGATAGTATAACCATCTTTTTGAAGTTCATATCTAAGACCTTCCTTGGTATAAAATATTTTCTGATCCGCGTTCGGTTCTTGATCGGGAAGAATATATCCATCACGGACTAGTAATTCCTTAAGACCTTTTTCTGCGAATTCATATTTTTCTACAGTTTCTGAATTTTGATCATAAACAATATACCCATCCTTCTGTATTTCAACAACAAACCCTTCTTTATTAAGATAGATTTTACTGTCACTTTGAGAATATTGATCATTTAATACAAAACCACTGTCCTTTAGTGACTGAACTAAACCTTCTTCCGAGAAGAAAATTTTCTCTTCAGTTCCTGCATTTTGATCATAGACAATATATCCATCACTTTGAAGTTCATATAATAATCCTTCTTCGCCAAAATATATTTTTCTAGTGGTATCCGATTTTTGATCATATATTGTATATCCATCTTCCTGAAGTTCATATTTTAAACCATCCTCATCAAAATATATTTTAGAATCAGTCAATGGATTTTGATCACTGATAAAATGACCGTCCGATTCTAAAGCATTTCTAAGGTGTTCTGGTTCTTGAACAGAAGATTCTACTGGAGAATCTACGTAACTAGACAAATCTAATGGATTTTCTCCGAGTGATAATTTATCTATCTCATCCGAGAGTTGATCTTCTCTAGGATTGTTCAGAATTTCATCTTTTGATAAATTAGTTGGTAAGATTGTGGTTTTTTCATCAACATCTATTTTATCTAAAACATTATCTAAGTCTAAATCCTCTTCACTATCATCTAATTTATCTAATACGTCGCTTAGACTAACTTCCTCTGAACTTTCTCTCAGCTTATCGAGAGTTAATCCCAGGGTTAATGAATCATCGTCAACGTTTGTTATTCCATCTAATACAGTCTCTAAACTATTAATACCTGAATCAGGAATATCCAAACTATCAACAGATTTGTCTAACTTCGACTCAGAATCGTCTATTACATAGCTGATTTTATTTTTGTCTAATTCTATATCAGAATCTACATTATTTAAATCAACCCTCTCGTCTCCAAGAGATAAATTTAATTTTTTATCTCCTTTTGGGAAATCTGGTGAAGCTGCATCTAATGGTGGATCTATAGTATCCCCAATAGGCTTGTCTACAAAAGAATCTAAATCTTTAACTCCAGTATCAATTAATTTTCCAGACTTATCTAAAAATTTGTCTAACTCTACCTGTTTACTATTCTCTATAGTTCCTTCTTTAGAAATTTTATTTTCTAATTCCAGATCTGATTTTTTAGTATTTGGTATTATTTCTTTATTTTCTTCAAGACTAGATCCCTTATCTGCTTTAATTGATTCCCGATATCTTGAAAGTTCTTCTTCAACTTCGTGTCGAAAGGGGACTTCTTGTCTCTCCTCCCCGAGAGACGCGTCTTTTTTAGGTATATCTATAGTATCGAGGGTATCACTAAGATTCACCTCGTCATTTTGTGACATCTCAATTGGACTATCTAAGAACGAATTGAGTTGTGTTTCTTGAATAGTTCCTCGTACTATCTCTTTATCACCGTTAAGCTTATCTATTTTTTCAACTCCGCGGATTTTATTAAGAATTCGTTTTCCCAAAGATTGTTCTTTTGGTGGATTTTCAATAAATTCCTTATTTTTTGGTAACTCATTGAAAGAATTCTCAACATTATCAACTTTTTCTAAATCACTGGATAATTTTTGGGGAGTTTGATCCTCAGACTTAATAATATTATCTAGATAAGACGATAAATCTACTTTCCCCGAAGGCTTAAAATCAACTGTTTCTAAAGTTTGACTTAATTTTTCTGGTTTTTTAAAAGGATCGTGGATTCTTTCCAAACTTTTTCCTAATTCAGTTTCCTTCTCATCCTTCAGAACTTTATCCAATGTATTACTTAACGTGATCTCCTCAAGGGGATTTTTAATTTTATCTACTTCACTTGATAAAACTGTTTTTTCTTTTACCCCACCTATTTTATCTAAGTCATTGGTAAGAACGACTTTCTTCTCTTCTCCAGAAAGACGATCCACTTCCTCAGATAAAACGTTTTCCTCCCCTGATAATTTTAAATTTTCAATCGATTTAGATAAAGAATCACTTTTCTTCTCTCCGCGAATCTTCTCTAAAGAATTAGATAAGATTTCTGAATCAGTTTTCTTATTTAATTTTTCAACTGAATCGGATAAGGTGGGATTTTTTTCTACGGCGGATATTTTCTCAACCGTACTTGATAACTTCTGTGATTCTTTAGTATTTCCTCCTATTTTCTCTACGTTGTTGGATAGAGAATTGGATTCCTTATTTCCTCCTATCTTCTCTACGTTGTTGGATAGAGAATCGGATTCCTTATTTTCTCCTGAAATCTTAATCAGTTCATTGGTTAAAGATTCTTCTCCACTAAGAAACTGAATCTTATCAATAGAACTACTAAGTGATTCCAAGCTATCATTATTTCCTTCGAGCCTTACCCGCATCTGATCCAAGCGACTAAGTTTCTCGACGTCGATGGTTTCTTTCGTACCGGGCAAGTTTAAAAGGGGATTCTCACCTCCCATAAGTTTTTCCCTACTGGTATCTAGATGAGCTTTTTCTTCCCGATACGAAGGATCCATCATTTGACTCTCAGTTTCAAGCTCAGTTCTTTCTTCGAGATCTTCTTTTAGTGCACGAAGATATTTCTTTAAAGCACTAATCTCTTCTGGCTTGGTAAACTGATCACAATTCTCAGTATTATTCTTCTGTTCTTCTGTCATGCAAGTGTTTCTATGATACTCATCAAGGTGTAAGCAAAGATAGTATCCGCAGTTTCACTGTAACCCTGTTTTAGGGATATTTTAAAACGGAATGTTCTCCCTGCTCTCGTATATTGTAATTCATCACCAACTTCTAATGACCCATCGTCTGTTATCGCCTCCAATGAATCTCTATTTCGATTCCAAACATCCTTCATGTCATTCATGTTTATTAAGAGAGTCGTAGTTAGTTGGTCATAATCATTCTCTAGCGTACTTTCAGAACTATATGAACCTCCAAAGACATTCTTCCATTTCGAGTTATCTTTAGGTCTAAGAACAACGAAATTTGTCCCTATTAAAGCTAATTGGGCCTTAATAGTTCCTAGAGCAGCCTGATAAAATTTCCCAGACTTATCTAAAAGCTGAGAGGCCATATTTTCTGCCATATTTTTATTGAATATCTACTATTGCACAAAAATCCGCCTCATCAATAATAAAATCAACTAATTTAACATATTGTGAAAGCGTAAGGGTCCCCATTATCTCGATAGTTCTTACTTTCTTTTTATCGCTTGAGACACCCAATCTAGTTCGAAGAAACCTAGCTTCACGTCTTAAGAAATCATCTATCCTATAAAGTTCGTCATCCATTTCTTCTGGGATATAGATAGTTGCGTTTTTAAGATCTCCAGTTATTCCAATTACATCACTAGGTATCTTATCATAAACTTCATAGTCATCAATTCTTTCTCGATCTAGTTTATCTGTTATCTTATCTAACATAGAAAAGAATTTATTTCTTAGGACTATCATACTTTATCTTCGTAAATGTTTGGTTTTCCTAATTTTAAAATTTTTCCGAGAAGTATTCTAAATTCCTGGTCATTTTGAATAGCATAAGTATACATTTCAACTTTTCCAAATTCAGACTTATTAAAGTACTTAGAAAGATCTTTCATTTTAATTTTTCCACCCTTTAACACAGTAACAATAAATAAACCTTGTGAAATGGAAATATTAAAATCAGACTTTTTCTCTCCTCTTGTATAATGGAATCCCTCAATAAATCTAAGCCGTTGTAGTGTATCTAAGAGATATTGATTATTTATGTCACCCCTAGCACCAAGAATTCCCAACTTCTGAAGATCATTCTTATGTAATCTATCTAACCCCTGAACTATAACTCCCATTGCAGAATAAGGGATTATGTTTCTCAATTTGTCAGGAGTGAATCTTCCGACTCCTTTTAATACATTGATCAAATCTTGTTTTTCTATTCCTAGACTGTAAGTTTTTTCAACTTCACCTTCATTAGTAGTTTCATTAATTGATTCCCTAATTCTAGAATCTACTATTGCATTATTATCCAGGAGATTTACTTTAGTTGATAATGTATTAGCTAGTTCGATAATAAAATTACTTAAAACATATACATTCGTAAATGCAATATCTGCAGCATACGAATTCACACCAGAGTTAATAGTTCTGGATGAATACTCCATTCCAAAATATTTTTTGCAATAGTAATCAAGAATTTCATTAACTTTATCTAGCTCACCGGAAGTAAGTCCTAACGTATACATAGTAACTTGATCTCGATGAATGGCAATATTTATTTTATACTTAGATACATCTCGATCATTGAAACTAAACCTATCACTTAATTTAGTTCTTTTATCGAAAGTATCACCTACGGTTACACCTGCCATTCTAAAAATACCAAACTGTCTGCGAATATTTCTATCAACGTCCTGATATTTAACCGAAGTCATGGGCTTATGTATATGATTTAAGAACATTTTGTGAACAATTCCTCCAATACTTCCCCATTTTGCGCCAGACCAAGCGCCTTCCATCATAGAGATATCATCACTTTTGTTCAATTTTCCATAAGCTCCTCCAATAACGGTGCCTACTAAAGTATCTTTTCCAATTACTTCAAGAGCTCCTGGAACTTTATCCATATCTTTTGGTCCAGTATAGTGTCCTTCCTGAAGTGTATATTCTTTCTGTCTAAATTTTATCATAATATTTAATTCACCATTATTGACGATAATACGGGAACACCTGCAGATGCACCCAAAAGCATCTTTCCTGCATCTTCTATAGCCGAAGGTACATTATATCTCCAAAATCTCTTTCCCCTTGAAACTAAAGGACTAGAATTTTCTACAGTTATTGGTGGAGTTTTTAGAGGTTTTCTGATAAGACTTCCTGCACCCTTAGTCACATTGCTATAAGCAGGAACACTTTTCTTTAATGCATTTTCAACGGGCTTTGCTACAAGTGCAGTTCCTGGAAGAGGCACAGCTAATCCAGCAGTTGCAATGGGATTTTCAACGACGGTAGCTATGGTATTTCTAGCTGCCTGTTTAGGATCAGTTATAACTAAATTCTTAGCGTACTTAATCTTATTTTTCTGTTCAATGGTCTTTCTCATTACCCCTACCCTGCTTAAAGCAGTCTTTTCTTTTGAGGCAGGTAAAAATGCATCCTTAATCTTGGCTCCCAAGTTTCCAATTTGATTTTTCTTAAATAGTAACTTAGTGCCAAGGGAAGAATATTCTTTTTGTCTAAATTTTATCATACTATAGCAATTAAATTAATATAATAATTCACCGTACCAACCTGATTGAAGTGCATATTGATCACACCTCGCTCTTAATTCTTGGTAAGCTACGTCAACATTCGCTAATACGTCAACTGACATATTTGGTAACTGTAACGCAGCCTTAAGTTGTCGAATATAGTCTAGTAGATGAACCATAACTAGATCCATAAAATAATTTCCACGGGCACCACCAGTCTCTACATCCATCCAATAAATTGCTCCACGTTCTGAGGCACTATTGAATTTTTTATCTTTTGTAAAATCAGGAACAATGGGACGAGCACAACAACCTTTAATATAAATATTAGATAACATTGTATTACCTGTTCCCCACATCATACCAAGGTCTCCTACGTAAACATAAGGGGCTTGATAGTCTGTAAAACTGGTATATGCATTAGGAAGAGGTGTTGATGCTCCACCATAGTAATTATTTAAATTAGTGGTTACTCCTACATCACCAACTCTCCAAGATGGTAATGATGTTGGGAGTAAAATAATTTGATGTTCTGAGATAATACAATCAAGGTATAATGTAAAATTGGGTTTAATTTCTGCCCAACCAGGCCTACCATAACAGGTACATAATTGTGCAGCATTAACCGGCATCTCTAAGATTAGTGGACAGGTTAATTCAAATTCACGAAGCGCTTTTTTGTATATCTCAAGAAGCACCTCATCACCTGTAATTCCTTCATTTATACTCAAAAAGGAATCTAGTCCGGTAATTCCTAAGAGGGTGCTTCGAATATGGACCTTCTTAGTTAAGTCCGAAAGTGATGTTTTAAGCATATAATTAAAATAGAGTAGTGCCTAAAGATTGACTCAAAAGACACTACTCTTTAATATTGATTAAAGTTCTTTAAATTTCACCGGTAAACTCCATACCCATATCGATAGCATCAGAGTACACGATGATATACTTAAGTGAACGAGCAAAGCGGCACTCAACGAGAACATACATCTTGTTCTGACGTCTTGCCTCATCGTCGTTTTCATCCAAACCTGAGATAGTAATTCTGTAATCATCTACAGTATACTGCATAGGTTGGATAGTTCTCTTGAACCAATATTTCAAGATATCCTCAGCGTCTGCATAAGTTACATCATTGATCTTTCTACCAATGAGGGGCTTGAGCAGAGTAGGAATAGCTTTATTAATTCTGATAAAGAGACGAGAGTTACCATCCTCGTTAAGAATATGATTTTCGCTAGTCATTGTATAGCAGTCATTCATATTCCAAGTCTGGCTCTGAGTATTCCACATAGCGGTATTGATTTGCTTGCTAAGCAAGAGCTGACGCTGTTTCTTGGTGAACTCAGTAACTGGCTTAGTATAAAGAACTTGACCAGTTGAATTGAAACCAAATACCGAAGCAAACTCACGATCCATTGAACGGTTCTTTGCAACTGCCTCCCAATAGATTACACTAGGAGAAGCATAGTACTTGAAGCCAACTGTACCGGTATCGATATCCCAAGGAGCGCTAGTATAGAGCTTATAAGAATCCTGTGCCAATTTAGATCTGAAGTTAGCAATAGCAAGGTAGTTAGTGCTATTAACAGTAGAAATTGGATAGAAGTAATTCTCATTCTTAGCCATATTGCAGAGATAACTTTGGAAATCGAGAGATGTGTTACCGAGATCGGTAAGACCTTCTACAGTGTAGATTTCATCCTCAGTAATTGAGCTAATTGACTTCTTAAGGTCATCATCCGATACGGTGAGAATATAAGACTTATTTTCTCCCTTAGTTGGTAAGGTAAGATTTGCAAAAATCTGAGCAGTTTCGTCCTCGACTTTATCATACCATACTGCAACGCCTTCGAAACCATCCTCATTGTATTCAGTTGAGGTCAAAGTATTCCTGAGAACATAAGTACCCTCTTCTCCAATAGTTCCAAAGCTCTCTACAGTTACTTCAGTTAAATTCTCTACCTCAACCTTGTGATCTGCAGCATTATACTCAGTTTCACTAGACTCAACAACGGCAGCAGCTGTACCAGCAATTTCTGATACTATATAATAAACTGGATTGTCAGTGCCAACCTTAATTACATAACCTACATGTTCCGCATTAGCATAGGTTTCTGTTAACGATTCGAGAGAAGTTCCAGCTTCAACAGTAATTTGTTGAGCAGTAACAGCAGTTCCAAATGCTCTTTCGTCAGATTCATCTAAACGATAGGTAGTTTCTACTGCAGGTACATATTTCCAATACTCGTAATCATCCATGTGGATACTAACATTATCAGGTACGAGTAAAACTTTCTCATACTGGCTACCAATATTGGCAGCAATACTTGAAGGAAGTGAATGATTAGCGTCATTCTCGGGAGCACCGTTTACAACATAAACTCCTTCAAGACTATCACCTCTAAAGAAAGTATCGCCTGTATACTTCCAACTCGATGCAAATCCCCAGTAATTGAGATCCAGTTCATGGAGATCGTCAGGAAGATTGAGATTGATCATCTTAAGAGCCTCATTAACTTCTTCTACAGTCATATCACCA
>Ga0326513_10000921_pt1 | contig 24455 bp, 10 predicted proteins | sample 2_2465_0518_D_FD_203654 | JGI IMG/M metagenome (GOLD analysis project Ga0326513, IMG submission 203654) | Bovine rumen microbial communities from UC Davis, California, United States - 2_2465_0518 | ecosystem: Host-associated > Mammals > Digestive system > Stomach > Rumen | place: USA... | reverse complement strand
TGCCCAGCAGCTGAAGAGCCTCAGCAACGGAAACACGAACGGGATCTGAACTGTAGTCGCCACGAGGGAACTGCTCCACAACCTTCTCCTGCTCACCGACGATAGTCAGCTGACTGGAAAGAAGCATAGGCTCGGGAATGTCGAAGTCGGGTTTGGCAATGACGTTGAGTGTCAGGGCAAAGGTAGCCTCCTTACCGTTGAACTTCAGCTTCAGCGTGGCTGTGCACTTGTCGTCTACCTTACAAACACCAGGCATCTGCCCCATATTGAATGCCAACGCATTCTCTTCGACAGAGGGGCTGATGTAGAAGTAGCAACCATCGCCATAAGCCTGAGGAGTACCATTCTGTGTCATCCAGAAACCATGGGCATCGGCCTGAGTAGCATCGGTGTAGGGGACATCGGCACCATCGACCACAGCATAAAGCAGAATGGGATCGGGAGTACCTTCGGCCTTAATGTACGTGTCGATAGCAGTAAAAAGCGTGGCAGCATCGGTGCCAAGCGTCGTAGCTACCTCTGACAAATTAAACTCAGCGGCCTTGGCAGAGTAGTCAGTAGTGGGATACTGCGAAACCTCACCAGAATACTGTGCTTTCACCTGTACGCTCGTCAGCAGACAGATGACTGCCAACAACAGCGTTCTAAAAGTAGTTTTTTTTCTCATAATTGTTTTTTTTGTGGTTATAAATAATTGTTGTTGTGAAGCTATCGGACAGTTGTGCTTTTAGTTCACTGCAAAAATAAGAAGAATTATCGAAACGTGCAAGAGAAAAGCCAGAAAAAACTGCGATTTGGACGATCTTTTCGCTCGTTTGGACTATCTTTTCAGCGCAAGAAAAAAAATGATGGTTTTACTGAAAATTTCTTCAAAAAAGTTTGTTTGGTACTGAAAAATGACTTAACTTTGCTGCACAAACTTAAAAACTACAATGAAATCTACAATCTCTGCACTCATCTCATTGCTACTTCTCCTGATAACGGGAACAGCACACAGCCAAAACGTCAGCAACCTGTCGTTGCAGTCATCCCAAGTGACGGCATCGGTCAACAGCAACGCTGAACAGACAAAGCTGCTGAACGATAACCGATATGGCGGCAGTGTGAAGTTCTGGTCGAGCTACACCAATGATGAGTCGTTTGGACTGCAGGCTTACGTTGAGATGGAATGGAAACAGGTAATGAAGATAAAAGAGGTTCGCGCGTATTGGGCTACCGATGATGTCAACGTGCTGCTTCCTACTGAGGCATACGTGGCCTGGTGGGACGGCACGCAATGGCAGCGCGGCGACAACCTTGCTACAGCCGACGACAAGATGCTCTCGGTTACCGAAGTGCAGATATCAACTACCGCCATTCGTCTTTATATGAGCAGCAGCAAGGCCTGCGGACTGCGTGAGCTGCAGATGATGGGATACACCGACCCCTCGGTGAGCTACTCCTGGCCCAAGTACGAGCCGACACTGAACTACGACTTCCGCTGGGAGTACCCCAAACTGTCGGCTCCCACGAAAGGCCGTCTGCCAGAGAAAATGAACGTAGCACGTGAACGTCACGGCGAGTGGTGGAGCGTGGCTGTCGGCCCCAAGGCCAACAAAGCCATCACCGACACCTCACTGGTGCTGCTGGTGAAAAAGATGGACGAGGACTTCGCATTCTTCCGCGACGTGTTTGGATGGCCGCCCGACAAGCGTGCGCGCAACGGCTACTACAGCCAGGTATACGGATATGGCAGCGGCGTGGGCACCGACAATGAGCCAAATACCGCCCTCGGTGGCTGGCAGAGCGCTACGGGCTATAACGGACAGTCGTGGCCAATGGTGCTGCTGAGTTACTACCCCATTGCATCGTTCGACCCCAACTGCACATACAACGACCGCATTGGCCAGCAGAATGCATGCGTACACGAGGGCATACACGCCACCTTCGCCGATCTGGAAGGCTGCAAGCAGAGTGCCTGGTTCCACGAGGGCGGCAACACATGGCTGCAGGGAGAAGCAGAGCTGGTGAAGAGCGGCAAGACGCCTGAGAGCATGGGCTACCTGAGTGCCGGCAACATGATAGCACCCTTTATGCCCATAGAGTGCTACTCGGGATGGCTGCTCGACGACACCTTTGGCGGTCCGGCTGCCGAGGGCGTCAATATGTATGGCTCTTCAGGACAGGTATGTACCTGGCGCAACCTGCTGGGTGGCGTACAGTATGGCGAACTGTTCCCACACTTCTTGAGCGAAATAATGGGGCGCGGCAGCATTCCCTGGATATGGCGCTACTGCAAGGGTCGCGTGCTTGAAGGTATGGCCGACTCGCTGGGCGAGAAGCAGATGCGACACATGATTATGGAGTACAGGGCACGCCAGGCAATGATCGATGTTGGCCAGTGGTCGAACGCCTGCCGCAAGCTGCTCGACGACAACTGGCTGGTAACCATTCAGCAGGAGTGGAGCCCCTATTGGAAGAAGGTGGAGCCGTGGAAGGCTACGCCATACGCAAATATGTACAAGTGTGACGAGGTGGACAGCACCGGCTGGTGGCGCCCTGAATGGCGCACGACGCCGGGGTGGAGTGGAGCCAATCAGATACCGCTGCACGTCAGCGGCAACATTGGCGACATTATCAGCGTACACTTCAAGCCAATGGGCAAGAATATGGTGGCGATGCTGTGCTACCGCACGAAGCAGGGAAAGATTTACTACTCACAACCCGTGGAGGGCGAGGGCGACGTGGTGATGCAGCTACAGGGCGTGCCAGCCAACAACGTGGTGATACTGATGGTATGCAACACCGACTATATATATAAAGGTGAAGAAACACGAAAGGCACATTTCGACTATCGGCTGAAAATAGGCGACAACGTTTACCAGCCGGCAAAAGCGCAGTTGAAGTGGTATAACTACCGCTCGACGGTGCGCGACCCAGACTTCAAAAGGCCAACCACAGGCATTGTTTCAATTGACAATGGACCGCTCGGCCCACAGGGACGCTTGCCTGAGCAAGAATGGAAAATGGATAATGAGGCCGTACACTTCTCGGTAGAGCCAGAGCGCGGCGTGGTGAATCGCGGCGAGAACGTGACAATTCACATTACTGCCGCATCGCAGTGGCAGGTGCCGGTACGGCTGATTGATATGTCGGGAAAAGTGGTGTACCAACAGAGCCTGATGCGCGATGGAGACTACCAGATACCCGCCGACATATTGCCGGGACTGTACATCATACAGGCCATCAACGGCGGCGAAAGCGCTTCAACGAAGATGATTATAAAATAGTACTAACGATATGGAAACAAAAAGAAAGCTAAGAGTCCTTGCTGCAGGATGTATGATAGGCTGCACCATAGTAACGGCCTTTACCGCCTGTAGCGAGAAAGATGAGCTGATGGAAGAGCCGTCGTGGCTGGGAAGCAGCATCTACGATTGGCTGAGCCGCGACGGCAACTACAAGTACACGCTGCGGCTGATTGATGACCTGGGACAGAAGAACGTGCTCAGCCAGACGGGCTCGAAGACGCTGTTTGTGGCCACCGACTCCGTGTATAACGACCTGCTGGCCAAAGGCACGTGGGGCACAACAAGCTACGAGGGACTGTCGGAGGGACAGAAGAAAGTGGTGCTGAACAGCTCGATGGTGAACAATGCCTACCTGATTGAGCTGCTGAGCAGCGTTAGCGGACCGAAACCGCTGAAGGGCCAGTGCATGCGACGTCCTACGGCCGCTTCAGTGTTTGACTCAGTAACGACCATGAGTGCCGACAGAATGCCTGATACAAAATACTGGCAGGAGTATCGTGAGGCAGGCAGCCCGATAGTGCTGCTGAGCGACAATACGGCGAAGCCGATGATTCACTTCCTGCCCGTGTTCATGCGCAACAACAAGATAACCGACGAGGACTTGGCGATACTTACCAACGGCGTGTCGACATCGACTGGCGATGCATGGGTGAACGGACGAAAGGTGACAGAGCGCGACATCACTTGCAAGAACGGATATATACACAAGGTTGACGGACTGCCGACGGCTGCCGACAATATGGCCGAGATTGTACACAAGCATGGGAACATGCAGCTGTTTGCATCGCTGCTCGACAGATTCTCGGCACCATACTATGACGAAGGTGCTACGAAGGAGTACAACCGTCTGAAGAACAACGAAGAGAAGGTGTATACGCTGAAGTACTTCTCGCAGAACAGCAACGTGAAGGATTATCCTGAGAGTGAAGGCGGTACGCTTGACACTGACCCCAACGGACAGCCGGTAGATGCCATGCTGGCCTTTGACCCGGGATGGAACCAGTATATGTACTCGAACACGGCAGGCCGCGACCTGCACTATGACGCCGGAGCACTGCTGGTGCCGTCGAACGATGCGCTGACACGTTGGTGGAACAACGATGGGCGATCGCTGCAGGATATGTACGGCGCTTGGGAACGGGTGCCGATGAAGGTGCTGGTGAAGCTGCTCGACATCAACTTGGTGCGCTCGTTTACAGAAAGTGTGCCTTCGAAGTTCAAGAATATCGTCGACAACACCAACAAGGTACCCATAGGCATTACGACGAAGGATGTGGACTCATGCTTCATGGGGTGTAACGGCGTGGTCTACCTGCTGAACCGCGTGTTTACACCCGCAGCCTACAGTTCGGTATCGTTTCCGGCACTGGTTAATGAGACGACGATGAACATCATATACTGGGCAATAGAGAAGCTGGAGTTTGAACCCTACCTGAACTCTATGGACTCGTACTACAGTTTTATCATACCAACGAACACGGCAATGCTGACATACGTAGACCCCTGTACCTACGGTGGTACCACATCGGTACTCTATGAGTTCTACTGGGACACCGTGCGACAGCGAGTCGGCGCCCACCGTTACAACTACGACATTGCCACAGGAACGAAACTGGAAGGCGAGTTGAATGACGCCAACGACAGTCAGGTGGAGAACAGACTGCGCGACCTGCTGGACAACCTGATAGTGATTGACTCATTAGAGAGCGGTCACCAATACTACCGTACGAAGGGAGGTAGCACCATACGCGTGGCCAATGCCGGACGCGAGGGATTGATGACCATTGAGGGCGGACTGCAGATAGAACAGCAAAAACCGGTTACGGTAAGTACCATCTATGACCAGACAACGACGGGCAACGGAAAGAGCTACGTCGTAGAGCAGCAACTGCCCCTGGGCAGCCGTCGCTCGCTGTACTCGCTGCTGAAGGGGAGGAGCGACTGCTCGCTGTTCTTTGACCTGATGACAAAGGGCGGCGCTGTCAACACGCTGATGAAGAACCGCATGGGCGGATACTCACCGGTCGACTCGTTCAACTGCTCGCTGTTTGATGCATACGACTACACGGTATATGTGCCAAAGAACACGGACATTGAGCACCTGCATGAACAGGGGTATCTTCCTTACTGGAGCGACTACGAGGCACTGGCAGACACACTGGGCGAGTGGCGCACCATAGCCAAGGATGCTAAGCTGCTGAAGGAAGCTCGGAAAATTATAGCCAACAGGATTTTGGACTTTATGAAGTACCATATACAGGACAATTCAGTCTTCATTAGCGGCACGCCTGTGAACAACGTGAAGTTTGAAACATCGACGCTGAACCAGAAGAACAAGCGATTCTATAGTCTGCAGGTGACCGCCGACGACAAGAGCATGAGTATCGTCGATCTGATGGGGAACACTCGCCACGTGATAACAACCGGCGCGGATATGTATAACCGAATGGGCCGTGAGTACTGGGTGCAAAACGCCAATAATGCCAACCACAACGAAATGCTTTACAATGCGAGCGACGTGGTGGTACACCACATTGACGGACCGCTGATTTACGATGCAAGCCAACTGACGAGTTGGAAGGAAGAGGTGATGAAATTGAAGATTGAAAATTGAAAATTCAGTGAACTATGGAAATGAACACTATTAAACATAAGTTTTTCTTTAGAAGATTTCTGATCTTAGCATTTTTGCTCCAATCTTCAATCTTCAATCTTCAATCTTCAATCTGTCAAGCGCAGATAAAGAACGTGCATGGCACGGTGAGTGACGACATGGGCGAGCTGATGGGAGTGTCGGTGTGCGAGATTGACGGTACTGGACGTATCATAGAGGCAACAACGACGGATATGAACGGAAACTTCTCGATGCACATCCGCAATGCGAAGGACAAGTTGCGGTTCAGCTACGTTGGCTGCAAGACACAGACGCTGCCTATTGACCGCGAGGCATATAAGATAAAGATGACATCTCAGACAACCATCAAGGAGGTTACCATTACGTCGAAGAAGAAACTGAACGGTGGTGGACTGGCCATCCCCGAGCGTGAGATATCGTATGCCACTCAGACCATCGACATGAAGGAATTTGAGGGCCTGGGACTGACCACCGTCGACGAGGCCCTGCAGGGACGAATCGCCGGACTGGACATCGTGGCGAACTCTGGCAATCTGGGGGCGGGCACTTCGATGAGACTGCGCGGTGCATCGTCCATCTCGACGCTGACAAACTCCAACCCGTTGATTGTTGTCAATGGTAACACATGGAATGTTGACATGAATAACTTTGACGTGACGAACGCCAACGACGAGCAGTTTGCACAGCTACTGAACGTAAACCCCGAGGATATTGCCTCGATAACGGTATTGAAGGATGCTGCAGCGACGGCCATCTACGGTTCACAGGGTGCTAACGGTGTGATAGAGATTACGACGAAACGTGGCTCACGCGGTACTCCGAAACTGACATACTCGCTGCGCCTGACAGGAACGTACCAGCCGAAGGGTTACGAGATGTTGAGTGGCGATGACTACACGATGCTGCTGAAGGAGAGCTACTTCAACCCACAGCAGGACGATGGTGCATCCGACATCCGCGAACTGAACTACGATCCAACTTTCTCTGAATACGAGCAGTATAACAACAACACGGATTGGGTGGATGCGGTGACACAGTGGGGTTTGCGCCAAAACCACTATCTGAGCGTTACCGGTGGAGGCGAGAAAGCGACGTTCCGAATAAGCGGAGGCTACGACCACGAGACGGGCTCGGTGATAGAACAGAAGCAAGACCGTTTTTCGACGCGTGTGGCACTTGACTACTATGTCTCGGAGCGCATAAAAATCTCGACAAACTTCGCATTGACATATACTGACACTGAGCGTAATTATGACGACTTGTTGAGCATTGCCTACAAGAAGATGCCAAACATGAGCATCTACGAACAGTACCCTGTAGGCCATCCGTTGCAGGGACAGAATACTGAGAAATATTACACGATGCTACAGTCGGCGCCAAGTGTGTTCGATGGTGAACAAAAGTCGTATGTCAACCCTGTGGCATCGGCAAAGCTGGCAAAGTTCGACGACCGCACTTACGACATAACGCCAGAGTTGGAACTGAACTACCGCCTGCTTGGTATGGACGAGGATCATCACCAGCTAAACTGGCAGGGACGCGTGTATATGAACATCTTTAATGAATATGTTGACAAGTTCTACCCGAAGGAGCTGGTGACGCTGTCGTGGAACAATGGTGTGAACAATGCCAACGCGGCGAGCTCAAAGAGCGTGGCATTCAACACTAAGCAGACGCTGACATTCATTCCATACTTTGCCAACAAGGATCACTCTCTGATGGCAATGGGACGTTTCGAGCTGACCAGCGGCTCTTCGAATGGACAGTCGACAGACGCCACGAAACTTCCATCTGGCGGCATCATTTCCCCTATAGGTGGCGGCCGTGTGACGGGTATGAGCTCAAACTTCAGCGAGTGGCGTTCGATGTATTACACCTTCTCAACCCACTATGCTTACAAGGGACGCTATATGGTGGACTTCTCGCTTCGGGCTGACGGTACTACGAAATTTGGTCCCGAACGCCAGTGGGGCTACTTCCCTGCTGTGTCGCTCAGGTGGAACATCATAGACGAGCCGTGGTTCCAGAAGCTGGTTGGAGTAAACAACGACAGCGAAGAGCAGTGGATATCGATGCTGGCAATACGCCCGTCGTGGGGGCGGGTGGGAAACCAGCCCAACCGCGACTACCTGTATGAGAGCATTTACAGCAGCGATACAAAATACATCAACATGGGTGGTATGAAGCCGGAGAACATCCGACTGACCGACCTACGATGGGAAACGACGACGACGTGGGACGTGGGCTTCGACCTGGGACTGCTAAACGACCGCATCACACTGCAGGCTGAGTGGTACTACAGTACACGCCGCGATATGCTGATGGAGAATGTGAGCATTCCGTCGAGTACGGGTTTCCCGACACTGACATACAGCAACGTGGGCTCTATGCGAAACATTGGATGGGAGTTGAACCTGAACACTAACAAGCTGATAAAAATCGGTAAGTTCTTTGCCGATGTGAACTTCGCCTTTGGCAACAACAAGAACGAGATACTGACAATGGACGAGACGGTACTGAAATCGCTAAACTCGGATTTCGACTATAACAACCGCGAGGTGCTGCAGCGTGTACAGCTACATAATCCCTTCGGTGCCATCTACGGATTCCGCTACAAAGGTGTCTACGAGTACCAGTACGAAACATTCGTGGACATGAGCAACGAGGAACGCCTGCAGTTTGTTGCCGAAGGCCACACGGCGCCCTACGTGTTGAGCGAAACGGGAGAAATCGTTGTCGACGATGAGAACAAGCCCGTGCGTATGATGTACAACTATTCGCACGATGCCACGGGTAAGAACTATGAGTTCCAGGGAGGCGATGCCATCTACGAGGACATCAACCACGACGGACAGATAAACTCACTTGACATTGTCTATCTGGGGTCATCGCTGCCAAAGCTCACTGGTGGTTTCGGTTTTACGCTAAACTATGGCCGTTGGAAGTTGAATTCACAGTTCAACTACCGTGTAGGAAACAAGATACTGAACATTGCCAGACTGGACACAGAGGCTATGTCATCGAACAACAACCAGAGCAAGGCTGTAAACTGGCGCTGGCGTAAGGAGGGCAATGTAACGACCATACCTCGCGCAATGTATGGTGCCTCGACCAACTACAATACACTGGTAAGCGACCGTTTTGTTGAGGATGGATCGTTTGTGCGCCTGAACTACCTGCAGCTGTCGTATTCGTTCGACCAAAAGACTATCAAGCGCATACTGGGAGTAAACCGCCTGAGCATGTATGCCAGCGCCAACAACCTGTTCGTCATCACAAAGTACAAGGGCGTTGACCCTGAGGTCGGATACGGCGGATATGGAGCATCGGTTGACGGTGGTCAGACACCAAGGGCAAAGTCATACACACTGGGTGTGACCGTTGACTTTTGAAGAATTGAAAACTTGAAGAAATGAAAACTTGAGAATTATGATTATGATGACTAAAATAAACAATTCGGTGAAGTGGCTCGGCGCAGCTTTACTCTTCACTCTTCACTCTTCACTCTTCACTTCCTGTAGCGACTTCCTCCAAATTGAGCCGCGCGAGATTATCGTGCTCGACAAATACTGGGATGAAGAGGCCGACGTTGAAGGCGTGGTTGCCGGATGTTACTCTTCAATGCAGACGGAAGCTGTCATCAGCCGTATGATGGTGTGGGGAGAATTCCGTTCCGACAATATCGTAGGAGGCAAGAATTTTGAAAACAACATACAAATTGCCAACGTCTTCAAGGAGAATATCAATGCGAGTAACACTTATGCCAAATGGGGTGATTTCTACAACGTGATAAACCGCTGCAACACCGTGCTGCGCTATGCACCACAGGTGGCAGAACGTGATCCAAGCTACACACAGAGCAAACTGGCGGCAACCATTGCTGAGGTATCAGCGTTGCGCGACTTGATGTACTTCTACCTGATACGCACGTTTCGCGACGTGCCTTACATTACGGAGCCTTATCTGGACGACAACCAGAAAATGGATGTGGAAGCATCGTCGTTCGACGACATACTGACCGCTTTGACAGAAGACCTGGAGAGTGTGCAGTCAACAGCCGTTAAACGCTATCCGGTGGCTCAGCCATACTATCAGAAGGGACGAATAACTCAGGACGCCATTCACGCTATGCTGGCAGATATGTATTTGTGGAAGAAGGACTATCAGAACTGTGTGCGCTATGCAGACATGATAATAAACGAGAAGCTTATAGAGTATGAGAACAAAATAAAGAACTCTCAACTCTCAACTCTTAACTCTCAACTCATTGACGGTTTCCCACTGATAAACGACAATATGTCGACAGGCAACTACTACGGTAATGCCTTCTCAGAGATATTCGGAACGGGTAACAGCAGTGAGAGTATCTTTGAACTGGTCTTTATGAACGATGACGACATGCTGGCAAACGCTGCGGTGAACTCATTCTACGGCAATGCGACAACATTCCCAGGACTGGTGAGACCCGCCGACTTCATAGGTACGGACATCAGCGACGAGGCATTCACAGTATTTATGTCGAAGAACGACACACGATTCTATGAGAACATGCAGCCCGTTCAAGGACAGTCGAACACGTATGGTATCAATAAATACACTACATCGTCGGCAATGGTTGACTTGACGAAAGCTGAGATTCAGGGAAGCTACGGCAGCACGTATACCGAGGGTAAGAACCATTCTGACTGGATTATCTATCGATTGACAGACGTCATGCTGATGAAAGCGGAGGCGCTGGTTGAGATGGCTCCAGAAGGTGAGAGCGAGGCAGAGAGGCTGCAGGCAGATACGCTGCTGCGCCAGGCATTCGCCATCGTGAACGCAATAAATAAGCGCAGCAACTGCAGCAAGGAGACGAAGGACTTGGATTGGGATATGTTCTCGTCAAAGTCATCGATGCGTGCACTTGTTCTTGCCGAACGCCAGCGAGAGTTGATGTTTGAGGGCAAACGCTGGTACGATCTGGTAAGGCGCTCACAACGCGATGATAATACCAGTTTCCTCGTGGGTTGTGTGTCACGTAAGGGAACCAGCGGTGCAACTGGTGCCGTGTCAAGCAAGCTGTCGCGTATGGATGCTATTTACTGGCCATACCACATTGACGAGCTGAAGGTGAACAAGAACCTAAAGCAGAACCCGGCATTCGGCAGCGGAGAGAATAGCAGCATAGTTAAGAATTGATAACTGAAAAATGAGAATTATGATGATGATTACAAAAATAAACAGTTCGGTGAAGTGGCTGTGCGCAGCTTTATTCTTCACTCTTCACTCTTCACTCTTCACTTCCTGTAGCGACGAGCCCGACACATCAAACTACTATACCTTCAAGGGGCAGATGATGAGCCAGTATCTGGCGAGCCACGATGATTTCAGTGAGTTCTACAAACTGATAGAGCGCACTGGAATGACAAAGTTACTGTCAACATACGGTGAATACACATGTTTTGCGCCTACGAACGAAGCGATGCAGAACTATTTGGGGAAGAAAGGACTGACCAGTTTTGACCAACTGTCATTCGAGGACTGTGACACACTCGTGCGCACACACTTGGTAAAGGATATGTACACAACTGCCGACATGAACGACGGTGTGCTGTCAACATCGAACATGAACCGCCGATATATTGAGGTGAGTCACGGTAGTGATGACAACGGCAATGCCGTAGTGTTCCTGAACGGCACGTCGCACATTATCTTTGAACTGCAAGACGACTCTGTGGAGAACGGATTTGTACAACCGGTGACGGAAGTGCTGGAGAGCTCGAACCGCATGATTCTCGACATGATGGAACAGAACCCGAACATCAGTCTCTTTGCGTCGGCAATGCGAGCTGCCGGCTTTGCCAATGTGCTGTACCAATACCGCGACGAGCAGTGGGACGGGATAAAGGAGAACTATCCGCGCATCAGATATGTGTCGCACGTGAACAAAGAGACGGCAACAGTGCCCGACGACAAGCGCATTGGCTTCACGGTATTCACGCCGACGGACTCTGTACTGAGAGAGAAGTATGGCATTACGACTATTGAACAACTGTACCAGAAAGCATGTGAGATATATGATGAGCAGTATCCTGAGGATGCATCAGCAAGCTATCATGACTTCGCTCATATCACACATGAGAAGAACCCACTGCACCGCTTCCTGGCATACCACGTGCTGACGCGTGACGTAAAGGGATGGAACTATCTGACTCCGTATAACGATATAGGTATTGAGACGCGCGACATGAATCCCGTTGACTGGTACGAGACGATGCTGCCTCACACAATGATGAAGTTCGAACGCCTGACGGTACGCAAATGGGCAGGCACAAGCATTATTGGCCAGCGTTATGTCAACCGCCGATGGGATGACGAGTTCCACATTCCCGGTGTGTATATTTATCCTACAGTTGAGAGTGACTACAAACAAGATGCTCTTAACGGTCGCTACTTCTATGTTGGCGACATACTGGCATTCGATGACCAGACACGCAACGAGGTGTTCAACGGTTTGATACGTATGGATTTCTCAACAATCTTCCCCGAGCTGATGACTAACGACATACGGTTGAACCAGCGTAACAATGGCGTAAAGAACAACGACCCAGACTATGATGAGACAGGAAAGTACGGCCGTAACTACTACTTCCCGAACGGCTATCTTGACGGTGTAACCATCAACGAAGGCAGCTGGTTCGTTTACCGCCGTCCGCACGATTGGTACGACAGCTACGAGGGCGACGAGATGAACCTGTTCAAGGACTTCGACTTCACGTTCCGCCTACCGCCGGTGCCTTTCGATGGTCAGTGGCAGATACGCCTTGGATTCGCGGCAGAGCCTACGCGCGGTGTCGCACAGATATACTATGATGACAAGCCTCAGGGAATACCTCTTGATATGACAAAAAACCTGAGTGATGCGTCTATCCTTGGATCGAACTGGAAGGCTGACTATAACTCTATGACACAGTTGGAGCTGTCGACTGATCAGAAGGAACTGAAGAACAAGGGTTACTATCGCGGGCCCACAGGCGGCTACCATTACCCATACGGCGGTGGTAACGACCATGTGTACTTCGCCCGACAGTCCAACACCTACCGCATGGTGCTGTGTACGGCGAACATCAGCGCTGGCGAGGATCACTACCTGCGAATCCGCTGTGTGTCGGCCAAGCAGGGAAACGACAATGAGTTCATGCTGGACTTCTTAGAACTGGTTCCGCGCAGTGTGTTTGGTATTACCGACGAGGGAAGCATGGAGCCGATGTTGTAAGCGGCCTGCGGCTTAAAGAATAATGAATAAAGAATAAAGCTATGATATACAAAGTAAGCAAAACTGCTAAAGGACAGAAAGAATTATTATTTATTATTTGTTCTTTATTGTTCAGCGTAGCGCTGACTTCCTGTAGCGACGAGTGGAACGACCACTATGAAGAGGCTACGACGGCGGGCGGAACGCTGTGGCAGACCATTAAGGACAACAGCAGTCTGGAGAATTTTGCCAGCGTGTTGGAAGCGTGCGGGTACAACACTGTGCTTGACGGTAGTCAGACATTTACCGTGTTTGCTCCGACGAATACGGCGCTGTCGACGTCGGAGACAAACGAGCTGATTGCGTCTTTCCGCAGTCAGCAGGAAGCTGGAGTACGCACATCTGAAAACACGGTGATACGTCGTTTCATCATGAATCATATAGCGCAATACCGCTATCCAGTATCGAGCCTGACTAACCAGACAATTACGCTGATGAACGATAAGTATGCAAAACTTACAAGCATGCAGTTGGGCAGAAACTCGCTGACAGAGAAGAACACTCTATGCGACAACGGCCTGCTGTTCACAATGGACAGTAAGCTTGACTACGTGCCGAACGTCCTGGAGACTCTCGACATGGAGGAAGGTCTTGACAGCGTCTATAGTTTTCTGAGCAGCCACAATACATACGAGTTTGTTGAGGCACAGAGCGTGCCGGGCGAGATTATTGACGGAATGACGCACTACATGGACTCAGTAACGGTGCTTACCAACGATCTGCTGAGCAAGTATGGACGCATAGACTTAGAAGACAGCACCTATTGGTTCATAGCATCAACAAACACGGTATGGGATGAGCTCGTGGAAGAATACACCCCCTATTTCAACTATCCGAGAAACGTGTTGAAACGCGACTCTATGCAATATACGAATACTCGTCTGGCAATCATCGGCGGGGGATTCTTCAGCAGAACAGTAAACAGTGACGTGGCATTCAGAGACTCTGCTGTATCGACACAGGCACTGACTAACGAGCAGCGGCGGTTGCTCGGTATTACCGACAACTATTATGTCTACCAGCATCCGTTTGACGAGGGAGGCGTATTTTATGGCACTACGGAAATTGCTTGTAGCAATGGCCAAGTGCGCAAGGCATCATCGGCAACGATATCGAAATACCTGACATTCATGCAGGACATTAGTGTTGAAGCAGAAAACATATCGAGCCAGGACACACTAATCAATGCCATTGACCCGTTGACGATAGTCCAAGTGGCGTCGAACAACAAGTTCTACGGCAAAGTATCGGGCGATTCTTACGTTGAGGTAAATCCCGTGAATCCGTCGGCACGCGTGGCTGTTGGTTTCAAAATACCCGACTTGCTTTCTGGGGTAAAGTACAACATCTATGCGGTGTTTGCTCCTGCTACCGCCGGCGACTCACTGGCCATCGCTGAGACAGAGAAACCACTGCGCGTACTGAGCCGCATACGCCAGCCAGACCAGAATGGTGTCATATCTTCACCACCATTCCGCTATGCGAAGTCGGTTGACGGCACTACGGTGAACGAGGTGCTGCTGCAGTCGAATGTCAGTCTGACTACTTGTTCGTGGGGACTGGCTACTCCGACGGTACGCCTGGAGCTACAGTCGAATACCGACGGCGCCACGCTACGCATAGACAGAATCATTTTTCGCTGTGCTAAAGAATAATGAACAATGAATAAAGAATAATGGAGTTATGATTACTTTCAAGAATATGTTTTTACGGAGAGTTGCAATAGGTTGCTGTTGTGTGGCGGCAGTGATGAGCTACACACCTGTCCATGCTCAGGACGCAACGCGCGAGGTGAAGGGTATCGTGACGGATGCCACCACACACCAGCCACTTTCCGGCGTACTGGTGAGTGTTGCCGAAACCAACGGCTACAGCACGCTGACAGAGAGCGACGGCAGCTATGAGCTGCGTGTTCCGCTGACAGCCACGTCGTTGACTTTCAGTTCGCCTGAACACAACATTGTAAAGAGCGGACTGACAAGTGCTGTGCAACAACGTGCGATAGCGCTATACCCCAACACGTTCAGCGAGGACTATGGGGTAAAGACAAACGTGACAAGTACGAGCAACGCCAAGGGGTTTGAGTTTGCTAACTCAGTGAGCATCGAGGAAGAAATACAGAAAAAGCTTGGCGCTGAAGTTCACACAACCACTCGCAGCGGCACTCCTGGCATAGGAAGCGTGATGTTCATGAACGGTCTGAGCTCTATCAATGCAAACGCACAGCCGCTGATTGTGATAGATGGTGTGATATACGACCAGCAATACGGACGGAGTATGCTGCACGAGGGATTCTATAACGACATCCTGGCAAACATCTCGCCAGCAGACATAGAACAGGTGCAGGTGGTGCGCAATGGTACGGCGCTGTATGGTGCAAAGGGTGCCAACGGTGTGATACTGATTAACACGCGTCGCAACCACTCTATGGCAACACGCATCACGGCAAGCATCTCTTGCGGCGTGACGCTGGAGCCACGAACATTCGACGTGATGAATGCCTCGCAATACAAGAGCTACGCCAGCGACCTGCTGCAAACCACTGAGACGACACTGAAGGACTTCAAGTTCCTGAACAACAGTACTGATAACTATTACCTTCCACAGTACTCGAACAACACTGACTGGCGCGACTACGTTTACCGCAATGCACTGACGCAGAACTACAGCATCAATGTTGAGGGTGGCGATGATGTTGCCGACTATAACTTGTCGTTAGGCTATATCAACCAGCAGTCAACACTTAAGAACAACGGCATGAGCCGCATCAACATCAGGTTCAACTCGGACATACATATCACGAAGAAGTTTGACGTGAGGTTCGATGCATCGTTTGCTAATCAGACGCGCAACCTGCGCAATGACGGTGCACCAACGGGCTACACCGAGGGCACGCCAACATCGACGGCATTCCTGGCATATGCTAAGAGTCCGATGCTGAGCCCTTGGACTTTCTCGGGTGGAAAGATTCGTGACGGATACATTGATGTAGCGGACGAGAGCTATCTTGACGAGGCCCTGTCAGCATACTCCGGATATAACTACAAGCTGGCCAATCCGCTGGCTGTAAACGAATATGGCGATGCTGAGAACAAGAACCACTTTGAGAATTCGCTGATAAACCTTGCCGTAACACCTACTTATAAGTTCGGTGAGCACCTGCAGCTTTCGGAACACTTTAGTTACAACCTGGTGAACACCAACGAGAAGTTCTATATTCCGCGTAATGGTGTGCCCAGCTATTACGTGCAGAGGGTGAACGCCATCTGCGAGAATGAGGTTCGTTCGATGGCTGCCAAGCAGAACTCCGTGATGAGCGACACGCGCTTGTCGTGGAACAACCGCTATGATGCACACAGTATAGCCGTCTTCGGTGGTGTTCGTTTCAACTGGGAAACCTACACGCAGAACTCGCAATTGGGCTATAATACCACGAGCGACAAGATGCCAGCCATCAGTTCGACCCTGGACAACGCCAAGCCGTCGGGATCCTCAAACTCGTGGAAGAACATCAACTGGTATGTCCAGGCTCAATACGACTACTGCCAGCGCTACTATCTTCAGCTAAATGCCGCACTTGAGACCTCGTCGCGTTTTGGCAACGAGGCCGACCACTCGGTGCGTCTCTTTGAGGTTCCCTGGGGATTCTTCCACGGTGTGGAGGCATCGTGGGTGCTGACTAACGAACAGTGGTTCTCAGCCGTCAAGGGTGTTGACTACCTGCGTCTGTCATTGGGCTACGATGTGAGCGGCAACGACGATATAGAGTACGATGCAGCCCGTTCATACTTTGCCTCACGCAACTTCCTTGAGGATGTGTCGGGACTGTCGTTCGAGAATATTGGCAATACTCGCCTGCAGTGGGAAACAACAACACGCCTGAACGCATCGCTTGAGGGCAACTTCATGAGCAACCGTCTGAACGTTCGGCTGAACTATTTCCGCAGTAAGATCAACAATCTGCTGATGTACCAGCCACTGGCCTACGTCACCGGACTGAAACGCAACTGGTCGAACGATGGTGCCATGAAGAACGAGGGCTTTGACGTCAGTGCTGTGGCAAAGATTGTTGCCACGAAGGATTTCCAGTGGGAGATAGGAGCCAGCGCCGGCCACTACAAGAATGAGGTTACTGAGTTGCCTGCTGGACAACAAGCCGTTGAGAGCACTGTTTGCGGTGCTACTGTCAGAACGGCTATAGGCGATGCTGCCAACCTGTTCTACGGATACAAGACAGCGGGTGTCTTTGCCACTTCGGAAGAGGCTGCTGATGCTGGACTTTACACGCTGGCTTCCGACGGTATCACGCGCCAGTACTTTAAGGCGGGCGACATACGCTTCACCGACCAGGACGGCAACTGCATCATCGATGAGCGTGACCGTGACGTGATAGGCGATCCGAACCCTGATGTCTACGGAAACATCTCGACAACAATGAACTACAAACGACTGAAACTCGACGTTCGCTTCAACTACTCGATAGGAAACGACGTATATAACTACATGAGGCAGCAGATGGAGAGCGGCTCACGCTTTATGAACCAGACAACGGCGATGACACAACGCTGGCAGACAGAAGGTCAGGTTACCGACATGCCGCGCGTCACGTTTCAAGACCCGATGGGAAATTCGCGTTTCAGCGACCGCTGGATAGAAGACGGCTCTTACCTGAAACTGAAGGCCGTCACCCTCTCGTACACACTGCCTATGAACACCACGTACCTGCAGGGATTGCAATTCTGGATTCAGGCAAACAATCTGCTGTGTTTCACACGCTACTTGGGCATCGATCCTGAGTTTGCTATGTCGGGCAGCATTATCGGCCAAGGCATAGACATGGGCCGGCTGCCTCAGAGCCGCTCATTAGTGGCAGGCGTGAAGATTAATTTGTAAGCGGGCTTCGCCCAAATGAATAGTGAATAAAGAAATAAAGCTATGACACATAAAATAAGCAAAATAGCTAAAGAACTGACAGGTTTATTAATTGTTATTTGTTCTTTATTATTCAGCGTAGCGTGCAGCGATTTCCTGTACGACGACTCTGACATCGTTACCTATGCCGACCGCGAGCATCTCGTTAGCGATGCCGACACCTTGTGGTCGGTAGCAGGCATTATGAACAAGATGCAGGCGCTGGCCGATCGGACAATCCTTCTCGGCGAGTTGCGCGGCGACCTGGTGAGTATTACTGACAATGCCGATGCCGACATTCGCGAGGTGGCATCGTTTAGCATTGCCACCGGCAACCGTTACAACAATCCTGCCGATTACTATGCGGTCATCAATAACTGCAACTACTTCATTGCCCATGCCGACACCGCATTAGAGAACAACCGCAATGAGTCGATATTCATGAAGGAGTATGCCGCCGTGAAAGCCTTCCGGGCCTGGACTTACCTGCAGCTTGCGCTGAACTACGGTAAGGTGCCTTTCATCACCGAACCCATCGTTTCGAAGGAACAGTCTGAGCAGGAGTTCCCCATGTACGGCATCAACGACATTTGTCGGTTCTTCATCGCCGACCTGGCTCCATACGCCGACATAGAACAGCCCGGATATGCCACCATCCGCAATACAGACTCCAGCCTGTTCTATTTCCCCATTTATATATTGATGGGCGACATGAACCTATGGGCCGGCAACTATCGTGCTGCTGCCGAAAATTACTATAAGTTCATCACCATGCGCAACGGCCGTAACTCATCGTTCCCCATTTCTACCAATTCTGTTCGCTTTATGTCTAACGATTCTCACTGGACGGCAACGGCGGACACGTGGTCGGTTAACGCTTTCCAGACAGAGACGCGAAGTGCCTACGGCGAGCTGATAACAATGATTCCCGGCGACTCTATCCCGTCGGAGGGCAACTACAGCGAGCTGCGCGACCTGTTTAACACTACCGAGCGTAACGAATACAAGGAGTCGATACGCCCGTCGGAGGCTCTCTATAGCCTGTCGGCTTTACAGCGTTACTGTCACTACACCTCGGGAGGCGAATACGTATTCTCGCCCGACGGTCTTGACGGTCATCGCTCTGGCGACCTGCGCCTGCAGGCTGTTTACAACGAGTCCAATAATATGGCAATATCTGTTAATGGCAAGCGTATTGAGAACTATGTTACCAATGGGAAGTATCAGACGCGCAACATCCACCTCTATCGCCGTGCAATGGTTTATCTGCGCATGGCTGAGGCACTGAACCGTGCCGGATTCCCACGCTTTGCCTTCCAGATCCTGAAGCGCGGCGTAAACAACAGCGTCATCGAGACCGAGGTCGTTCCGTATTACGAAAGCGATGCCGCATGGCTCCGGACATTCAGTTTCCCCGACAACCGGTATGTGCTTGAGACAACTGCCGGGGCAGCCTCTGAGAACACCATTGGTCTGCACTCGCGCGGCTGCGGGTATACTGCAGCCAACAGCACGTACACGATGCCCGACAGCGAACAGCTAACGGGGCAACAGCTGCTCGACTACCAGATTCAGAAGGTGGAAGACATGATTATGGACGAGGAAGCGCTGGAGTTTGCCTTCGAGGGGCACCGTTTCTACGACCTGATGCGCGTAGCCCTGCATCGTGGCAATCCGGCATATCTTGCCGACCATGTGGCACGCCGCTCAGGTACTGTTGATGCCTCACTGCAACAGAAGCTGCTGACGACAGGCTCCTGGTACATGACACTTCCTGAATAAAGATAGCCACCCCTATGATTTACCGACTGCTGATACTATTTGCCATAATGCTTTGCCCACTGTCGCTTACGGCGCAGGGCAATCTCTCGTTGCGAACAATAACGATGGACGACGGTTTGCCGTCGAACACCGTGCGCAACATTGTGCAGGACCGTTATGGATTCATGTGGTTCGGTACCGACAATGGCCTCTGCCGCTATGACGGTATCAGCGTGCAAACTTTCCGTATTCAACCGTTGGGCACCGACCAGTACATCTCCTCGCTACTGGCTCACGACGAGACCATCTATGCCGGCACCGTACAGGGTGTATTCTGTCTGCAGTTGGGCAGTATGGACATCACACGGCTGCCAATAGACATCAGCACTACCGTGAACCACCTCACCATTGACCATGAGGGGCAGCTGTGGGTGTCGACAATGGGGCAGGGGGTGTGGCGCTATAACCTAACGACGAAAGCCTCTCACCACTACGATATAGGAGCCGTTGCGCAGATGATGGTCGACAACGACAACCAGCTATGGGCTGTCAGCAACTGGTCGACCACGCCTGTCAGCCGTCTGAACCGTCTTCATGACCGTTTCGAGACGGTAAAGTACAACTACAGCGGGCATTACAGCGGGCTGAGTATGCTGCAGACACGCGACGGCCGCCTGTGGATTGGCTCTTGGGAGCAGGGACTGCTGAACATCACCGACAACGGCGACATCCATGCAGTATCAGGCACAGGTTCCACCGGTTGCCAGCACATACATAGTCTTTATGAGTGGCAGGTGGACGGCAAGGGAACGACGGCCCCCGAGAGTGTTATCTGCGTGACCTCAGACGACGGTCTGCTAACCTACAACACCAAGAGCGGCAGTTGGCAACGCATGCTCGAAGAGCAGGGCGTTAATGCACGCTTTGCCTATGCCGTCACCTCCGACCATGAGGGTGGGTTGTGGATAGGCACATTCTACGGCGGTGTCATCTACTTGTCGCCGGTAGGCCGACGCTTCGACACGCTTAGCGACAATGGAGGTTCGGCGGGGAGTATCATTGCCCGTTTCTGTGAAGACCACAAGGGGCGTATCTGGATAGCCAGCGACGACGGTGGACTTACCTGCTATGACCCGCATCTGCAGCAGTTCAACGGCTATCCTCATTCCGACGTGCTGTCGAAGCTTAACGTGCATGCGCTGGCCCTGCGTGACGACAATCTCTGGATAGGCACCTACGCAGACGGACTGTATGTACTGAATCTCACGACGGGCAGTTTGCGCCACTACATCATGACCGACAGCAAGAACAGTCTTGACGACTTCAGCGTCTATGCCATCCACCACGACAGCAGCGGCAACACATGGGCTGCCACGATGAAGGGACTGAACCGCTATCAGGCCAAGGACGACCGCTCGGCCCCAGCAGAGAGCTTCCAGCGCGTAGCAGCCCTGGGTGCCCTGACCATTGATATCGCCGAGGACGGCAAGGGGCGCCTGTGGCTGGCCACTCAGGGAGGCGGTCTGTGGCAATACAATCCCACGACAGGCAAGCTGCGCCAACTAACATACAGCGACAAGGACAGCCACTCCATAGCCGACGACCAAGTGAACGCCCTTCACGTGGACGATTCCGGACGCCTGTGGGTGGGTACCGCCTCTGGACTGTGCCGCCTTGACAACACCGATGGCAGTAGCTTTACGCAGATAGACTTGAACGTGCCCAACCAGCATATCAAAGGCATCATTGAGTCGGGCGGCGTGCTGTGGCTCACCACCGAGCGCGGCATTGTGCGCTACGAACCCCAGCAGCAGGGCGGCAGCGTGCAGCGTTTCACACGGCTCGACGGACTGCTCAGCGAGTACTTCCAGCCGGCAGCAGCGCTGAAAGCCAGCGACGGGCGCATATACATTGGCTCAACAGGGGGCGTCAACATGTTCTACCCCTACCACATCAAGGCCAACAGCATTTTGCCGCCAATATACATCACTGGTCTACAGTTCTTTAACCAGCAGCAGACGACTGACACCACAATTGCCCCGATAAAGAAGATCAGCCTTCATTACGACGAGGCACGCATCATATCGCTGGCCTTTGCCTCGCTGAGCTACTGCTCACCGACCGAGAACCAGTACGAATATATGATGGACGGTTTCGACCGCGACTGGAACCGCACCTCGGGAACTAACGCCAAGGCCACTTACACTAACCTGCCCGCCGGCACCTATACATTCCGCGTCAGGGCAACCAACAACGACGGGGTGTGGTCGCCTGACGAGGCAACCCTCACCATCGTGGTGAAACCGCCATTCTGGTGGAGCTGGTGGGCCAAGGTGCTTTATCTGCTGGTGATTATCGGTGCCATCTGGTACTATATCCATACGAAACTGAAGCGAGCCGAGCAGAAGCACCAGCTGGAACTGCAGCGCATGAACGAGCTGAAGGAGAAAGAGAACCGCGAGGCACGACTGTCGTTCTTCACGATGGTGGCCCACGAGATACGCACACCGGTATCGCTGATCATCGGACCACTGGAAAAATTGAAGAACACCATCGACGACAAACAGCTTGACATCATCGACCGCAATGCTCACCGACTGTTGGAACTTGTCAACCAGCTGCTCGACTTCCGCAAGGTAGAGCAGCACAGCCTTGTCATGCATTTCACATCGCACAACATCAACGAGCTGCTCCACTCCGTCAGCGAGCGCTTTGAACCAACCTTTGAGCAGGGAGGCAAACAGTTCACCACCGTTTATCCGCCTGAGCGCTTCACCGCCATCATCGACCGCGAGGGCATCACCAAGGTCATCAGCAACCTGCTTACCAATGCCAACAAGTTTGCAAAGAGCCGCGTCGAGCTGCGCTGCACAGCCAATGCCGACGACAACCAATTCGTCATCGAGGTGGCCGACGATGGCATAGGCATCCAGCCGGAAGACCAGGAGCGTATCTTCGAGCCCTTCTTCCAGTCGCAGAACAAGACGGGCGTAAACACCCACCATCAGCCCGGCACAGGAATCGGACTGAGCATCGTCAAGCGTATTGTCGACATGCACCAGGGCACCATCAGCCTGCAGTCGGCAGTAGGACAAGGGTCAACCTTCACCATTACGCTGCCCGTACTTCAGGATGTAGACGAAACGCCGGCAAAAGACGGATACGCTGAGCTGCCTGGCAGCACAGCCTCCACCACGACAGAGTACCCGTCGGTTTTGCCGACGGGCTCCCCCTCTCCTCTCTCCTCTAACTCCCCCACGATGCTCATCGTCGAAGATAACGACGATATGGTCACCTTCCTCTCGTCACACTTCCAGCAGCGCTACAGCGTGCTCACCGCCGCCGACGGTATCGAAGCAATGGCAGTGATTGCCAAGCAGGAGGTAAGCATCATTGTCAGCGACTGGATGATGCCGCGTATGGACGGAGCCGAGTTCTGCCGACGCATACGCCAGAACCCGCTGACCAGTCACATCCCGTTCATCATGCTCACCGCCCGGACCGATAACCAGTCGAAGGTAGAAGGCATGAACATCGGTGCCGACATCTATGTCGAGAAGCCTTTCTCGGTAGAGTATCTCGAGGCCTGCATTGCCAACATCCTGCAGATGCGCCGCCTGCTGATGCAGAAGGTCAGCACCCAGCCGTGGGAGGATGTGGCACAGATAGGCACCAACCCCGTCGATAGCGAGTTCATGAAAAAAATGAACCAGATTATCGAGGAAAACATTTCCAACGCCGACCTCAACGTCAACTTTCTTGCCGACAAGCTCAACATCAGCCGCAGCGGACTGTTTGCCAAGATCAAGTCGCTGTCGGACATTACGCCCAACGAGATGATCCAGGTCATCCGTCTGAAGCGTGCCGCCCGCCTGTTAGTGGAGGGCAACTATCTCGTCAGCGAGGTGGGGTATATGGTTGGATTCTCCAGTCCCTCCTATTTCTCCAAATGTTTCTACAAACAGTTCGGCATGAAACCTGGTGACTATGTAAAAAAGAGCAATTAATTTAGCTATCTACCAAAGTATAACATGTTGATAATTGGCTCCACAGAAACGACCGCTATCATTGCTGTTACTATTTTCAAGTCGATGGACATGCTATGCCGACATAAAGAAGGATTGCCAAATATGACTAAGATTGAGAACAACGAACAGTACGAGTGGGCTATTGCAAGGGTAGAACAACTGCTGCCCCTCGTCGATGAGACAACGCCTCGAACAGACCCGAACAGCATCGAACTGGAACCGCTTCCATTTTGTGCCCGACTACTCGGGGGAACATCTCTCCATCGGCTAACCAAATCCTTGGCGATGCATGTAGCGAAACAGTGATAAATGCGCAGAAATGTCATTTTCTACACTTTTTCTACACCTTTTGAAACATTAAAAATGTGTAACTAATTAAAAATGACCACTCTATACAAGATGTAATATTCTCGGTCGGGGTACAACCTAAAAAAAGAATGCTCACAGACTTAGGACTTGATGCCTGGATTACTATCGTAACACTTGTTGCGTTGATGGCTACGCTGTTATTTACGCGGCTCAGGTCTGACGTG
>Ga0326513_10000919_pt1 | contig 24468 bp, 34 predicted proteins | sample 2_2465_0518_D_FD_203654 | JGI IMG/M metagenome (GOLD analysis project Ga0326513, IMG submission 203654) | Bovine rumen microbial communities from UC Davis, California, United States - 2_2465_0518 | ecosystem: Host-associated > Mammals > Digestive system > Stomach > Rumen | place: USA... | reverse complement strand
AAGGGAGGATTACGCCCAGTATTGCTGTGCTACGCAATACTGAGTGGTGCCGCGGGCCGGGTATGGCCCGGCATGGGGCGCAGCGGAAAAATTTGGAGGAATTTCCCGTGCGCGCTTGTCCTGTCTGCCTGGATTGCGCCCCGTCTTGCCTTAAACGACCGCGGCATGCCGGGCAGGATCAGCTCTCCATGCCCACATACATGGCCCGGCTCACGTCCCGTATCATGTAGCCGTAGCCGTTGCCCATGGGGATCCGGGGCAGGCGGTTTTCCCGCAGCCAGTCCCGCACGCAGCGCACGTCCCGGCCCCAGTATCGCGCCAGCTGCGGCGCGTTGATCATCCGGGCGTCGTTCACAAAGTCCCGCAGATCGTCAAATATCGCCTGCTGTTCCGGCGGCATCCTTAACTTTGGCATTTCCCCACCCCCTCAAAACACATGATCCATCCGCCTGGGTTCGTTCTCCATCTTGTCCGCCCGGATCTCGCTGGCGAAGCCGTCCTCCGCCAGGGCGATGGGCAGCCCCTCGGCGTCCGTCAGCGCCCGCTCGGGATCTGGCGTCAGATAGCAGAAGTGCTCGAACAGCCCATTGTAAAAGCACACCGTGCCCCGGCACGTGGGATTTTTGCGCGGGTCGCACAGGTAAAGGGTTTGCTTGTTCATATCAGTCACCGCTCACGATCCGGACGCCGTCCAGGATGTACTCGCAATCCTCCGCAAACAGCAGATAGCGCAGCTGGTTGATCAGCTCGAAGGCGTCCGCCGCCGGGATGATCAAAAAAACCGACGCGCCGCTGCGCTTGCTGTGGAAGTCCACCCGGTGCAGCTTCATGGGCCTTTCCTCAGTCTGGTACATATTCCTTTGCTCCTTTCTATGCGGGTCTCCGTATCCCCGGATGTGCGAAGATCTTAAAAATTATCAACTGAGAGCAGCCACGCCACCATCTCCTCGATGTGGCTGTCGATCATTTCGGCCTCTTCCAGATCCCGGCGCTCCTCCTCGGTCAGCTGCTGCCCATCCTGGCCCAGCACCGCCGGGGCCTGGGTGCTCATCACGTTGGCGCCCTTGCGCAGGGCGTCCAGCTCCTCCCGCTGCAGCTTTCCCCGGCTCCTGGCCGCGAAGCAGTACATAAAGCTGAGACTGTTGATCAGCTCCTTGAACATCAAATATCCACCTCCTCATACTGCTGGGCCGCCAGCTCGCTGCCCAGATAGCTGCCCTCCTGATACCCTGCCATTTCCGCCAGGGTAAAGCACAGCATGTCCGCGTGACTGTATGCCGCCTGGGCCGCCCGGCTGGTCTCGCCCGCGTCCCAGGCTGCGATCCCCGCGGCCATCTCGTCGCTCATGGGCACGGTGATGCAGTTCTCCGCATCCTCGCCGGGTTTGCTCATGCGGTAGGTAATGGTGATCCTTTTCATATTCCCGCCTCCTCAGAACACAAAGTCGGTGTAGATCTGCTTGTCGGCGGGCAGGCTGATGCTGCGGCTGATGTCGTCGAACCGGTTGCAGATGTAGCTCCTGGTGCCGCGGTCATAGTCGCCCTTCACGTACACCTGGCTGTCCTTGGGGTTATCGATGGGCTTGCGGGTGAAAAATTCGCCCTTTTTCAGCTCTTTGATGGTCATGGCGCTCACTCCTTACCTGCAAAATCCCAAATCGTGGACGATATCGTCATAGATGGCGTCCAGCTCATCCTCAGGCAGCTGGCGCAGGGTCTTGTAGCTGTACAGCACGTCCCACACGTCGCAGTCCTCGCCGATCAGGTTGCAGCGGTCAAAAGCCCGCTGGATGATCCCCTCGATCCGCTTTCCGTATTGCTTCATTGCACGTTCCCCCTTTACCCAGCCCTGTCATGGCTGGGGGTATCCTCGCGGCGCAGCAGATCATACACGTCGCAGTGCAGCGCCTCGCACAGCTTGATCATGGTACTAATGCGCGGATCGGAGATGTCCCCGGTCTCGATGTTGCTGATCACAGCCTGGGGCACGCACGCCCGCCGGGCCAGCTCCGACTGGGTCAGGTTTCGCTTGTCGCGCATCTCTCGCAGTGTAACTCTCATAAGCTCTCTTTCTGTCCGAATCTGTGTTAGTGCTATTTCGATAACTATAATAATCCCGTTTCGTTTGATTGTCAATAGCCAAAACGATAATTTTCTGCTATTATAGTTATAGTTTTTCCGATTGATCGAATGGAGGCAATAATGAGCACGGTTGGCGATAACATCAAGCGCATGCGCGAAGCCGCCAATATAAGCCAGAACGGCCTCGCAAAAATGGCGGGCATCGCGCAGGCCACCCTGAGCGCCATTGAGCGCTCCACGAAGAATCCGTCCGTGGAAACGATCAAGATGCTGGCCGTCGCGCTGGGCTGCACGACAGCCGATTTGATGGGCGAATCCCCAAAAACAGAAAAACCGCAGGAGATCCATGTGGATCCCCTACGCGCGTCCATCATTCGCGACTATGACCGCCTGCCTCCAGAGGCGCAGCGGCTGGTGCGTCAGTACATTGATCTGCTGGGCAAACGTTAAAATCCCGCATCACCGCGTCCATGTACACCCGCAGCGCCAGCAGATCCTCCGTGCCCAACTGCTCCAATTTTTCGACCAGTTCCTTTTCCAACGTGATCCCCTCCCGTTTACCTCATTTTAACAGGGGTTCGCACGGCGTGTAAACGGTTTTGTGCAAAATTTGCACGCACTCACAATTATTTGCGATCATCCCCGCATCCTGCGCGGTGACGGGGAAAATAAATAATAAATCTTGGAGGTCGCTATGAAAAAGCTGTTCTGCATCCTGGCCCTGTTTTTTGTGCTCCTGGGCGCAGCGTGGGCCGAAGGCGATCCCTTCGGTGAGGTGTTGTGGACGGAATACCCGGGCCATTATTTCCACTATTACGAAAATTGCACCATCCTGGAGCAGGAGCTCGCCTATCCCATCGTGCAGGGCACCCAGGATCAGGCAGTGGCCGCCGGGAGAAACACCGCTTGCCTGATGTGCTGTGCCCGAAAATTTAACGGCGTAGGCGCGGATGCCACCACAACAGGACAATATCTGCTTTCCGGCATGACGGAGGATGACCTGGCTTATTTTTCCGCGATGTGCAGCGCAGAGCTGATGCGCCGCCGTGGAGGCCCGATCACCTTAGACCCCGGCATTTATACAGTCGGCCAGGATCTGCCCGCCGGATATTATCGTGTCGAAATGGCAGCGGGACTGATGGGAATAGCGGATTTTAAGATTTTCACCTCCGTAGAGCAATACACCAACAAGAACCCAGGCTATTTTATGGTATTGAGTGAGAGCAGTGGCGTGAAGTCTATTGGCAAAGTATATCTGGGGATGGACGAAGTATTATATTTTGATGGGATTATGAGGTTTACGCCATATACCGGCGCGGAAAGGACTACGCCGTGAAGCTCCCCGCCATCCGCCAGCTGCCCAGCGGCTCCTGGTTCTGCCAGCTCCGCCTGGATGGGCGCAGCATATCCATCACCGAGCCCACCGAGATGACGGGGAAAAAGTATTGACAATTATAGACGCGGCGGTATAATAAAAGGGCAGAAAGATGGTGCCATCATCGTGACTGCTCGCCTGCTGGCGATGTCAACCAGAAAAGCCGCCGCGTACAGCTATACGCGGCGGCTTTTTGTCTTACTTCTTACTGCCGATAAAGGCTACCAGCACAATCAGCAAGCAATTCATGATGCCAATGAAAACCATAATGATTTCATATTCGCTCATGGATACCACCTGCCTTCCTTCGTAAAGTCCAGCAGGCGCAAGCGCCGCGTATCATCTTTCATGCCCTGCTGCCAAATGGCAGCGGAGCCATTATACACAAATTATTGCAGATCGTCAATGGAGGTGATACGGTGAAGCTCCCCGCCATCCGCCAGCTGCCCAGCGGCTCCTGGTTCTGCCAGCTCCGCCTGGATGGGCGCAGTATCTCCATCACAGAGCCCACCGAGGCCAAATGCCGCGCCCGCGCCATGGCCTACAAAACCGGCGTGCTCCAGGCCCGGCGGCAGCCCGCCTCCGTCACCCTGGGCGCGGCCATGGATGCTTATATCGATATGCGCCGGGGTGTGTGCAGCCCCACCACCATCGAGAGCTACGAGAAGATCCGCAAGCAATACTTCCAGGGCCTCATGGGCCAGCGCATGTCCGCCATCGATGAGCGCGCCCTCAGCCGGGCCGTCAGCCAGGAGCGCCAGCGCACCAGCCGCCGCGGCGCGCCCCTCAGCGCAAAGACCATTCACAGCGCCCTGGGCTTCGTCCGGGCCGTGCTGCGGGAGAATGGCGTCACCCTGGGCCGCGTGGTGGCCCCGGAGGTCAAGCGCCGCGTGCTGCGCCTGCCGCCCCCGGAACAGGTGATCCCCGCCATCACCGGCACGGAGATCGAGCTGCCCTGCCTGCTGGCCGCCTGGCTGTCCCTCAGCATGAGCGAGATCCGCGGCCTCACCAAGTCCAAGAGCCTGCTCAATCATCAGTTGTTCGTGGTGGACACCGTCGTCCGCGTCCACGGCCAGGACATCCGCAAAGAGGGCGGCAAAGAGGAGCAGCGCACCCGCGCCTTTAATCTCCCGCCCTACCTGGAAAAGCTCATCGACCAGGTGCCCGGCGACGTCATCTGCCCCCTGTCCATCCGGCAGATCGAAAAACGCTTTGACGCCGCCCTCCAGGCCGCGGGCCTGCCCCACATGACCTTCCACCAGCTCCGTCACCTCAACGCCAGCGCCATGGCCATGCTGGGCATCCAGAAAGAGGTGGCCATGGAACGCGGCGGCTGGAAAACGCCCTACACCATGAACACTGTCTATACCCACACCTTCGACGCACCCCGCCGGGCCGCAGACCAGGCCATCAACGCCTATTTTGAAGGGCTGATTGCTAATAAAAAGCTAACGAATCCCAAAAAGCGTAGAGTTTTCAAGCTGGTTAAAGTATAGCTTAGGAGTTCGATTCTCCTCACCTCCACCATAGCAAAGCCGCCCAAACGGGCGGTTTTTGTTGTAAAATCAAAGAAAAATCGCCCATTTTGCCGTGGATGGCAAAATGGGCGGTAGTGCATCTAAGTGCATGTTAGAACATCTAATTTGCTAATGAGAACGCTAACAAGAAATAGTTATTTGTGCTCGCTGTCGGGCGGTTTATCCGCTGTGGTGGGCGTCTTTTCGCTCCTGTCTTTCAGCTGCTCCAGGGCGTTGCGCAGCCATTGCGGGAAGGGTACGCCCGCCAGGTTAAGGTTTTCGATGATGCTCAGGCCCTCATTGGCGATGTAATAGCAGATGATCAGCGAGCGGAAAAGGCTGGTGTCCGCCATGCCCATATCGGCGGCGGCGCTGTCCAGCATGACGGCGATCCAGACCACCAGCAACATCAAGCCCTTGCGGGCAATGCCGATAAAGCCGACGCGGCTGTCCAGCTTGCCGCCCTCGGTCTTGGGGCTTTTGCCCATCCAGGCCACGATCCAGCCGCACGCATAGTCGATCACCATAAAAGCCAGCAGCACACGCAGCATCCCGTCGCAGCCTCCCAATGCCCCAACCACAGCTCCGGCCACGGCAGCGGCGATTTTGACGATTTTATCCCAGATATGATTTTGCATAATATCCTCCTTATCCCGCGTCACTCAAAAGCAGACGAGCGGTGTCAATGGCCTGCTGGGCAACCTGGAGGCCTTGCTGGGCGGCGTCAAGCTGGGCGCGTGCCTGCTGTACGGTTTGGTATAAGATGCCGCCGTTGGCAGCCTGCTGGCCGCCCGTGGCGTCATGCGAAGGGTTCTGCTGGGCCTGAGTGATGTCACGCAGATAATCCGTGCTCATGTAGCCTTGCTGGGTTCCGGCACGCACAAAGGCCCAGCCGTCCTTTTCGCTTACGATATCCACAACGGTGCCCACCTTGACGCGGGCCACCAGGTCGTAGGACGCGCCGGGGCCGGTGCGCATGTTGACTGTGCCGCCATGATCCGCATGCACAATCGCCTGATAGGTGCTCATAGGCTCCTCCTGTGTTAGTTTGTTAAATTGTCCGCTGTATTTCCACTTTCCGCGCTTGGTATCGCGTTTGATGCCTCCCGGCGCGCTGGTGCAATGGGTAATTTCCAGCGGGGCCGTCCTGGTAACGACGCCCACATGGTAATAGTCCAGCTTGTCGTGGTGCCCCTTGTACGTGGACGGCAGGCTATAGCCCGGTTCGCCGGGCGCTTTGGCTTTATACACCAGATCGCCCAGGCATAGGGGCTGATCCGCTGCCAGGCCACAGGTGAGGTAGCGGGCGGCGTAGTTGCTGCCATGCGTCCAGGGCCACTTGTTGCCGCTCATGCGCCAGGCGCCGATGATCAGACCAATGCAGTCGCACCCGCCGTCCCCGCTGCCGTCCCCACCTTTTTCGTAATGGGTCACGCGGGCAGCGTTGCGGTTGACCCAGATAACAAATTCCGATGGCGTCACGGCCTCGCCTCCTGTGCTTACTTAAAGTGTTATTTAACTCACGCCATCAATGTACGCTGAACAGCCATATGATGCGGTGACGATCATCAAATTCTTGCTGTGGGCGTAATCGATAGCCTGCCTCAGACGGTTTAAAACCTCATCACGGCCTATTCCGGTGTGTCCTCCTGCTGTTGTTCCTCGCCATTCCTGCCCGGTGGTGTGCATAGTCCATACCATCCAGCCGCCTGACGCGACAACCTGATCTATCAATTCTTTCATTCTGGCAACACCGTAGTAGCCGTTAATGGAATTTTCGATAGAATATCGATGCACCTGCCGCCTGTCGATGCCGCCAAATGTATTGATGCGTGATCCGTTGATGTCGAACCCGCAACGGAAAACCCGCTTCGCCGCATTCAGTGAAACAACATTATCCCCAGTATCATTGTTATAAACGATAATATCCCCATCATCAAATCCGTTTTGTTTCAGGATATTTTTTGCAATGGTGTAATATTTTGTCAGTTTATCGATATAATAGCTTTGCTTTGTGCTGTATACAGGCTGCCCGTTGTTGGAGTACCCGCCGACATCCGCATAAATATCCACAAGCGCGCTGTAGTCCGGAATCGTAATGTTAGTAATCTCGCCAAAGTTTTGTCCGTCATAGGTATACCACTTATCGGCAGTAGTATCATGGTATATACCGTCCGTTTCTCCCGTGACGGGATTACCGCTCAGATCGTTAAAAACTTTGCCGCTTACATGTTGCCCATTCACCAGATGAGTATGTGTAATATCTGCATTGTCCGGCGTATGGGTCAGGGAATGGCAAAGCACTTCGGCCCCGTCGGCATGGCATTCCTTGATTTCTGCCAGCGTCATATATCGTCCAACACCGCTTTGTCCACCAAACCGCATTGGCGTAACGGCGGTTGATATTGGCGCATTGACTTCCTTGCAGAACGGAAGCAAATAATCCTTATAGTCCGTATGCCCATCATCATCAATGATTGTGAGCATCGGCGGCGGCGTTATGATTCTTGTCGAGATTTTCTGTTCCACTGACGTTAAACGATTCCGAGCCTTATAGTCAATCATTTTTCATTCTCCTATCTAAGCACGTAATCATCGGTTATTCGGAAACTTCGGCAACGGCAAAATATCTTTCAGTTTTGACCAGATATACCGCCCGCAGATCATCCCGCCAAGCCAGTTGAAATGTGTTGTATCCTTCAGCGTATCTTTATTTAATCTACCGTTGGAAAGAGCATTAGCAGAAGCATCGATTACCTCTACTCCGTAATACTGGCATACCTCAATCATGGCGTTTACATAATCCCGGTAAGTGTAGCCAAAGGAATTTTCAAAAAATACGTCCCGCCTCTCCCCGGTATCATAGTTCGTGAACGTCAGCGGAACCATTGATACGAACACAAGTTTTGCCCGTGTGTGATAGGTGAGATATTCGATGCACTGCGTAAAATTCCCGATAAACGTACTGTCAGATTTATCACCCAGATCGCCTAATGTAATTGTTCCCCAGTCGTTCAGGCCGCACTCAAACGTTACCAAGTCTACATCATACGGGCATTGCATGATATTAGCCTTTACATTGCCGTGATGGTCTGCACTGGGCACAATGCCGCCACCGCCGATGGCCTTGTTGGTACGTGTCATGCCGCCAAACTCGTCAACAATCAGAGGCCACCGCCCGTTCGCACCATTGTTTCCTGTCATGCCATCCGTATTGATGTCGCTCATGGACGTTCCAAAGGCGTACCACGTTTTGCCCTTCCAAATGCTGTCGGATGCCCTGTATTTATGGAAATAATAGCTATCCGCTCCTAACCAGTTCCCGACTGAATAATCAGAAATAGAATCGCTTTTAAAAACAATATATGCGTAGCAATCTTCCGTTGCCGTGTATGTCTGCTGATAGGTTCCGTCTGCCTGTAATGTGATACCGTTTTTGTCGCAGAAAATCATCAAAAACTCAACGTTCGACCACTTAGTCGAGATCGTCTCTCCGGCACGGATAAAGATGAACCCATCGATGCAGAAACGGGAAAGAGTGGCGGCGTTGTATGTAGGCACAGAACCCAGCGTTACAGTGTAATTGCCAATTTTGAAAGTAAAATCGTCCACATGATAAACAGATTCTGAAAGAGCGTCCACTTTATCCCGCGCTTCTGCATCGTTTGCCACGTTATAACTGGAATAATCCGGCTTCCCATATCCGGCAGTAATGATCAGCGAATCAGGATCGACATTTGATTTCAGGCAGTTGATACGGATATACCCGTTGTAAGCAAGAACAAAGTTATTACCCGCTGAGCTGACAAGCCGATCCTGAAACACCTTATTCGCGTTGTATCTTGCAACAACAGTATTTATTCCAGGGCTGTCCAACGCTGTGAACTGTATGCGTACTGCTCCGCTCACAGGGATATAGTCCGTGAGATAATAGAGAGGGCCGTCATCAACATTGCCATCGCCTGTTACATATTTCCCATCAAGCACTGCATTTTTATCAAAGAGGTTGATGTAAGGGATGCTCAAAGCGCTCTTTAAGTCAGCGACTTCCCCCATGGCCCCGCCCGTCACCTGGGCGATATTCGCGCCCGTTCCGGTGGTTGCCAGGGAGTCGCCGATGGCGATATCTGCCGTGGCCTGGTACAACTTGCCATCGTAGATCAGATAGCTTCCCTGGGCGTGGGCCGCGCTGGCGGTGCTGGTAGCCTCGGTGGTGGCAATATAGCCAGTGGCGTTGTTGGCGTTCTGCGCGGCGGTGTTGGCGGCAGTGGTAGCCGTTTCCGCATTGGCGATGGCCTCGTCCATTTCATCCATTTTGGCTATGATATCGTCAATATCAGGCACCACATGGCCGGGGTCGATGATCGTACCCGTGGCGGTGCGCTGCACGTAGGCATTGAGCGCACCCAGCACGGTCTTTGTCTCACCGCTGGTCAGTCGGATAGCGATCTGAATCTGTCCCGGTACGGCGTAGGCGCTCTCGGGAAGGTCGATATACGCCCGGTTGCCGTCCAGTTCGCCCACGACCACCACAGTGCCGCCGTCCGCACGGATCACATAGCCGCTCACCGTGCCGCTCAGGGTGGCCGGTTCGCCGCCGTCCAGCACCACCACGCCTACGCGGTTGCCGAGGTTGTCTTGCGTAAAGGTCTGCCCGTGGAGCACCTGCACCTGGGAACTGCCGCGCTTTAAGTCGGTTGTCAACCAATATTCAAATTGTGCCATTGTCGGCCTCCTTTTCCAAGGTCAAAGATACGGTATCGTTGAAACGGCTGAGGAAGGTAAGCGCCGTGTATCCCTCATAGACGATCCGCACCGCTTCGCCGTTTTCATAGGTCAGCGTATCGCACCCGTCAAAATCCTCCGACAGCTCGGGGAAACGCTTTTCCGTGTGCATGGAGATACGCAGGGTATGGTTTACGTCGTTCAGATAGACGTAATCGATGTCATAGGTTTTGCCTTTACTGGTCGTGATCTTCGGCATCCTGCTTTTCCTCCTGCTGGGATACCAGCACGTCCCGGGCCGCCGCCAGATCATTGATGCACCCCACCAGGGGCAGGATGATCTCGTTGAGCAGGTGAACGGGGGCGTTGATGGATTTCAAACGCACAATAACGCTGTTGATGGTTTCAATGGGGTTCATAGTGGGGCCTCCTTTTTTATGATTGTTCATATAACGTTCTCAGCGATTCACTGGAAGATGACCAGTACCAGCGATGCGTCCCTGCCGGATAATATGTTTCGCGTTCTTTGTAATACAAAGATACAACATTTCCACCTGAATATGAGTTCAGCCCGCCGCGTGCGTAGGATACATCCGTGTAAGACGGCGTCTTTACATACCGCGAAGCCGATACGCCATAGGCATATGCGGTGATCTGGTAGATCGTCCCGGAAGATAATATAGATGGCGTTACCTGGGACGATGCAACCGGGCTATACCCCACTCCGGGAGATCCAGAAAGTGTAAGCGAAGCTATTTCCGTGTTGTCAATTAAAGCGGATATTTTATTTTCGCCCGTGGAAGTGCTGCCGCTTGCCTGATGCCAGCCGCCTGATGAAACGCTCACCGTCGCAGACTTTAGGTCGGTTGCGTCAACCGTAACAGTATGCTTGGCGGCGTCGATTTTTAAGCCCGCGGCGCTCAATCCGTTGGCGTAGGGCTTGCTGACATTCGCGGCGGAAACGTTGATCGTGGATGTGTTCCCATTTTTATAGGTGACAAGCGCCTCGGCAAGGGCCCTGTAAACGCCTTGATCGTCCTTCACCGCGTCCCCTGTTATGCTGACACCGATCGTATCAACGGCAGCCGCTTTGTACGTGGCAGTGTCAGCAATATTAAAATTTGCGAGCTCCCTCTCCACGCCGTTGAGGTCGGTATAATATATTGTGATCTTTCCGGATTCATCCGCTACGGCCCGTCCGTCTGAGATGGTATAACTGGATATGTCGGCATCGTCCACATAAAGGTTGGAGCAGGTGATATATCCTTCAGCGCGAATGTTTCTTCCAAAGGTTACATCAGACGAAAGGTCGATGATGTTTGCGGAGAGCTTCACGGTGCTTTGGCCGGTCTGTGAGTTAATGGCCGCCACTATGGCCGCGGGCTTGATTTGCGGATTGGCCCCGTCCGTGACCACCAGGGAGATCCTGCTTGCCTCCTGGGTGATCCGCGAGCTCAGCCCGTCCGTGGTCTGCACCAGGGAGCTGATCTGGCCGCTTTGCACATTGAGCTCCGCGTACTGGCTTACAAAGCCCTGGGTGAGGCTGTAGATCTTGGCCCCGGTCTCCGCGTCCAGGATGATGCCGGTCTCGGATAATTCCGTCAGGCCGGTGACGTCCGCGCTTTCCTTGGTCTTTTTGACGATCATGGCCCAGGATTCCAGCTCCTTTGCCGTGCCGCCGCCACCGCCGCCCGCGCTGCGCCGGGCCGTCTTGGCAGTGCTCTCCGCCCGGGCAGCTTCCTTCTGGGCCTGGGCGATGGAGCTGGAGAAGCGCGGCAGCCGGTTGGCCAGGCTGACGGTCACGCTGGTGGGTGCGCCGTAGACGTCCGGATAGGTGACAGTCACCACGCGCTCGCTGAACAGGGCGTCGTGATCCGGCAGGGCCACCCGGCACAGGGCCGCCAGCGCCAGCTCGTCAAAGGTGTCGCCGGTGAGCTCGGATAGATCCTCGCCGGTGATCTGGATCTGCAGCGTGGGCTGGCTGTGATCCGCCATGAACCGGGCGGCCCAGGCGTCCGCGTTCGGGAATTCCTGGCCGATGATATCGTCCTGGGTGTCGATGCTGGCGGTCTTTTGCACGATGCCCCATTCCGCCTGGGCGGCGGCGTTGTCATAGGTACGCACGGCGCTGTCGTTGGCGGTGATGGTGGGCCAGTCCACGTCCGGATCCACGGTGCTGGTGGGCGTGGTGGTGGTCAGGACGTTTACGGAGAGCAGCAGCTGCGTGCACAGCTCGCTGTCATCCAGGGTGACGGTGACGCCCTCGATGTTGCGGGTCAGGCGGAATTCGCAGCGCACGTCCTGTGGCTTTCGCACAAAGTTCAGCGTCCAGGGTGTGGTGGCGAAGTCGTAAGTAAAATAAAAGTTTTGCTTTTCCTCCTCCAGGCCCTGGAGCAGGGACGCCAGGTTGTCATAATTAAAGGCCCGCTTGACGCTGGTGGTATCCTCGCAGGTGCCCAGCTGCCAGGGCATGCCCCCGGCCACCCGGGCGGTCTGGTAGCTCAGGATGTTGACCAGCAGCTGCTGCACGGTGAGGGTGGCTTCCTCGGCCTGGACGGGGTACACGCTGTCGCTCAGGGTGTCGATGCCGTGGCGCAGGGTGATCTGCGTTTCCCCGGTGTAGGTGTTGCTGATGCCCGTCACCCGGTACAGGCCCGCGCTGCCGTGCTGGGTGAAAAGCTCCACCCATTGATGCATGGCGGGCCGGGGATCCGCCGCGGCCAGGGTGAGCGTGGCCTCGCCGGTGCCCTGGGCAACCAGGCTGATGGACGCCGCCAGTGGCTGCAGGCGGCGCACCTCCTGGAGATTGCCGTCCAGCACCCGGGGCTGCGGTACAGTGATCATAGATATAGCCCCCTCGCTTCAAACTTGACAGAGCAGGCCACGTCGGCGGTAAAGCCCACGGCGTTGTCCGTCCTGGGCATGGCCAGCAGATCGTCGCTGCCCGTTCTGTGGCTCAATTGGCCCACGCCGCCGGAGGTGATGGTCAGCAGGTCATGGACGTCATAGCTCAGGATCAGCGGCGCGGCGGCGGTGACGCTCAGGCCGGAAAAGGCCATCTGTGTATCCCCTGCCGTGAGGGTCAGGGTGGTGAGGGTATCCTCCGTGGGCGTCACGGTGACGGCCAGGCGCAGGGGCCCATAGGTGCCAACGGGCCGGATGGTGCCGGTATTCTCCGTGCCGGTCAGGGTGACGGCCACCGCGGACAGATCCTGCCAGTAAGGCACGGCCAGGGCGGTGAAGTCCGCCCGCAGCACCTGGGTGTAATCCCGGGCGGCCAGCAGGGCCGGGCGGCCCGTGCACACCATCTGCAGATAGCGTCCGGGCTTGTTGCTCACCTCCAGGCGTCCGTCCTGGGCCCAGGCCGCAGCGTCCTCCTGGGCATGGGAACGGGCGGTCAGGTCAAACAGCTCCCGCACCACAAATTCCACGCCCACGTGCAGGCTTTTGCGGTGCAGGCCCAGCACCCGCTGGCCGTACATGCCGGGCCGGTCGCCGGTGGTCAGGTCGCTCTCGGCGGCGTCAAAGTGGATCTCCCGAATGATGGCGTTGGGCACGGCGGCGGTCAGGGACACGCCGTTCACAAAGGCCGATAGATGTCTTGCCATATGCTCTCCTTATCTGCGGGATGCGGCCACCTGGGCCCCGATGGCCTCGTTGACGATGGGAGCCACCAGGCGGCCCACCACGGTCTTGTCCATCAGGATGGTGGCGTTCATACCGCCGCCGCTGCTCTGCTGGCTGCCTTGACCGGCGGCGGGATCCGCGCCCCAGCTGCCGCCGCTGCGGTAGGTGGGCTCGGCCATGGCGGCCCGGCCCATGCGGGCGGTGGCGGCCTCTACCCGGGCCATGCCGTCCTCGATGCCCTCCGCGAAGCCCTCCGCGGTAAACTGGCCCATGCGCATCAGCACCCGGCTGGGGCTGTGGATGTCCAGGGCGGACTGAATGGAGTTGTACACCTGGCGGGCCAGGTCATTTGCCGCTCCGATGGCCTCCACCGCGCCTATGTTGATGCCGTTGGCCAGGCCAATGGCGGCGTTGTAGCCCAGGGTCTCCATGTCGCTCAGGCCCTGCTCGGTGGTGGTTTTGATCTCCTCGGTGGTCTCGGTCACGGCGTCCACGGCTTGGGGTGCGCCCTCGGTGAAGGCGTCCGCCAGGTTCTGGGCGGCTTCCTGGCCCTTCTCCGTGGCCTCCTCGGGCAGCTGGGCAAACTGCTCATTGGCGGCTTCCAGCTCTGCCAGGGGCACGCCCATGGCGTCCTTGGGCACGGATTGGGCCTCATGGGATCTGATAAACTCGCCAAAACGGGATGCAATCTCCTCCATGATGCCATCGATGCCGCCCACGTTGGCGGGCTCCTTGGACGCGCCCTGGGAAGGATCCCACAGGTTGGCGTTTTCCAGGGCGCGGCGCTCGGCGTCTGGCATGGTCCAGTAGTCCGTTTCCAGCTTGGGCAAGTCCAGAGCCTTGCCCGCTTCGGTGCGCTGGCCCTCGTAATAGTAGCTGTCCCACTGCTCGTCGGTCTCGGCGGGCTTGAGAGCCACATACGCGCCCACCGCCGCGGGGATGGCCTTGGCAATGGCAGCGCCGATGGTGCTGAAGATCCCACCGCCTGTGCTGCCGCTTGCCGCAGCGCCCGCCGCGGATTGTGCGGCCTTTGCCGCCGCACCCGAGCCGCCGCTCAGGCCGCTCCAATTGATGCGGCTCATGAGGTGCAACGCCATCAGCACCGGCGGGGCCACGTTGAGCCCGGCCCACACGCCTGCAATGCCGAATAGTGCGTCTTTTACAGTATCTTTGTTTTTCGTAATCCAGGTCATTGCACCGGTAAAGGCGTTCACCGCCTCCGTGGCTCCCTCCACAATGGCCTGGAAGGTGCCCTTGCCGTTGTCCTCGCCCAGGAAGGAATCGATGACGCCGCTCAGGGCTTCGTTGAGCTCTGCCATGGCGGTGCGGCCTTCCTCGCTCTCCAAAAATTCGTTGAAGGCTTCGGCTGCGGTGGTGATGCCATCCGTAATGGTGGTAAAGGCGGGTGCGATCTCGCCCAGCAGGGTCTCCTTGGTCTTGGTGAGCACGGCGTCCATCTTTTCCTGGGCGTCGTTCAGCTCGCCCAGCTTTTTGACCTGCTCCTCGTCCACCACGGCCACGCGCATGCCCTCTTCCGCCATGTCCTTGTAGGCCTGGCTGCCCGCCTCGATCAGCGGGTTGAGCGTGTTGTAATGGCTGCCCAGCAGGGTCTGGGCGTAGATGCCGCGCTGGGTGGCGTCCTCCACCCGGCCCAGGGCGTCGATGGTGTCAAAAAACACGTCGGTGGCGTCGCGCACGCTGCCGTCGGCGTTGCGGGTGGCTACGCCCAGCTGGTTAAAGGTCTTGAGCGCATCGTCGGTGCTGGCCTTGAGGTCGGCTTCCATTTTGCGGACAGACTTGCTGATGTCGCCCACGCTGGTGTCGATGAACCGGCTGGCATACTGCCAGCTTTGATAAGTTTCCACGTCAATTCCCGCCTGGCTGGCGGCGGTGGCCAGATCGTCCGCCCACTTGCCCGCGTCGGTCTCCATGTCCCATACGGCCTTGCCCGCCCGGGCAGCGCCGCGGATGATCTGGTTAAAGCGGTCCCGTACATTTTCCAGGATTTTTAAAGTATTCTGAAAGCGCAGCTCCTTGTCGATGCTGTCCAGCTTGCTGTCGGTGTTGTCGGCGGCGGTATTAACATCCTCAAAGCCGGTCTCCGCCTTGCCCAGCTGGGTCTCCAGGCCCGTCAGGGTGGTTTTGGCGTTATTGAGCCTGGTGGCCCACATCTGATAGGTCTTGTCGTTCTTGCTGACGCCGTTGGCGGCCAGGCTGGCCATGGCGCGCTCGGCAGCGGCCACCGCTCCCTTTTGCTCCTCAATCTTTTCCTTGAGGATGCGGGTCTGCTCCGCGGCGTAGGCCTCGGCGTCGCCGGTCTGCTCAAACTGGGCCTTGGCCAGCTTCATCTCGCTGTCCAGGACTTTGGTGGCGTTGGCTGCGTCGCTCATGGCGCGCTTGAATTCCTGCTCGCCTTCCAGCTTAAAGCGGGTTTTGATCTCTCGGGTCGCCATGGGCGGGCCTCCTTATAGCTTCAACGGCTGTTCTTTTTTTCTGCGGATGCCGTGCTGCTGGTCATCGTAGCCGCGGCGGTAGATGTACAGATCCATGATCATGCCGGGGGTCATGGATCCCAAACGGTCAAAGGGCACCCCGGCCACCAGGCCGTAGCTCAGGAGGCGGCGGTGGGTGAGGCGTCCGGACTTTCTTTTTTTTTGAGATCTTCCAGCACCAGGTCTACCTCGTCCTCCTCGCCGCCGTCCTGGTCGTTCTCCATATCAAAGGCGGCGTTGAGGGCCTCAAAGACGGCCACCTGATAGGCGGCGCAGCGGGCGGGCGCTGGGCTGAGGGTGCCGAACCAGGCGCGATCCACGTCCAGCTTGCGGCCCTCCAGGGCCTCGCCATGTTTTGCCAGCACAAACAGCATGTCCGCCAGGCCGCGGGGCGTTTTGGGATACTTGTATACCTCGGCCAGGTTAAAATCGGGAATCAGATCCTGAAGCTCCGCCATGGCGTCCAGGGTAAAGGCCAAAGCGAAGGTGCGCTTGCGGATCTTGACGGTAACGGTCTGCATGTTTTGTTCCTTTCTCAAAAAAGCGGGGACGGATGGACCGTCCCCGCATGTGGGTTAAGTGATATTGGCTATCCCGTCCAGCCAGTCCAGGGCGGCCTCAGCCGCGCCCGCCGTGGAGGCGGGATACACCCGGGCGCGGTAGAAGTAGGCCTTGCCCGAGGCGTCGATGTAGGTGCCCATGCAGCGGCCCGTGAGGGTGGGCGTCTGCCAGGTAACGGATTCGGTCTTGGTGGCGGCGTTCTCGTTGTCCCGGCCAAACACGGCGCGGTACAGCCACACGGGATTATACACCGTGACGCCGTTGCGCCGCAGCACGCGGCAGAAGCCCACGCCCACCTGGGGCGCGCTGTCGCCGTGCAGGTAATAGTCGGTCTGGGCGGTGGTGCCCTCGCCGGTGGTTTTGGCCTCGATGTTGAGCATGTAGGCCTGCACGGCTTCTACGATGTCGTCCACGCCCAGGGTCAGGGTGGCGCTGGTGACGCCGTTATCATCCTCCACGATGACATCGTCACCGTAAAGGGGGTTATTGTTGCGGGTCAGGGCCAGATCGCCCTGGATGGCATGGCCGATGACCATACCGGCGTTGTAGGTGGGCTCCTGGCCGTCCGTGTAGGTGGCCACGGTGGCCACCACGGGGTGGAGCATGCCAACTCCTGCCATGTCGTTTACCTCCTGATAAAGTACGCCCCGGCGCAATGGCCGGGGCAAATTCGGATCAAATCCGAATTTGAAAAGTTATACTTTGGTTTTCTTGGTGCCCTTGCGCTTGTACTTGGTGGATTGCAGCGGCACGGCGGGCACCTGGCCGGTCTCCAGGAAGTCGCCCCAGATGCCCTCCAGGCGCTGCTGCACCGGCTCCCCGGCGCGCTTGTCCGCTTCGTCCGTCCAATAGGACGGCTTGATGCGGCTGCTGCCGTAATGCAGGATAAAGGCCTTTTCGGCATTGCGGGTGCCGCGGGCGTCCTTGCCCTGCGGGTAGATGTCGGCAACAAACAGGCCGCCCATGTTCTGCACGCCGTCTGGATAGCCCACGGAGTCGATCATGGCCCCGGTATCCCGGAAACCGTATTCCTCGGCGGTCTGTTTCCAGGCGGCGGTGATCTCTTCGGCGGCAGCGGCGGTCATCACCTGAGCCACGGGCTCTGCGGCCTCGCCCAGCTTGCGCAGGTCGTTGATCACGTCCTGCAATCCGGTGGTGTCGATCTGGGCCATGGGATCACCTCACAGGGCCTCGCAGCGGTAGATGTGATGGATGTATTCGGATTCCGGCTCGTAAGCCACCGTGTGGCTCAGGGCGATGCGGGGATCTGCGTCCAAAACGGAGAAAAGCGCGGTGGCCACGGCGTCCTGGGAATCCCGGGTGAAGCGGTGGACGTAAAACGTCCAGCCCTCCACGTGCAGGCCGTCCGCCGTAAAGGGCAGGCGGTCGGTCTCCTCCCAGTAGGTGTAGTCCTGGCGCTCCTCCATGCTGTAGTAGTGGCGGATATGGGGATCCACGGCGACCAGCAGCTCCTTGATTTCGGTCAGGGTCACGGCTGCATCACCTCCAGGCTGAGATCCGTGACAGGCGTGGGGCCGTCATCATCCAGGCCGTGGTAAGCGCGGGTGATGCGGTAGACGGTATCCTCCGCCGTGACCTGGCCCCAATCGGCGACCTGGCGCAGCACGGCCACGTCGTTCTGCCGGATATCCCGGCATTGCAGCACGCGGACGCGGGCGTCGGTGCGGTTCTCCCGGCGGCCCTCGGTGGGCCGGACGGGGCTGGTCTCAAAGCTCAGCTCACCGTACCAGGACGTATGCAGCACGGAGTAAACGCCCCGGGGCATATCGCCCGCGGAGCTGTTATCCTCCTTGCGGAATACGGTGCAGATGCCCTTGTCCAGGATCATGTGCCCGCCTCCTCGTCGATGTGGATCCACCGCTCCCGGCGGCGCAGGCGCAGCCACTCGGGCATGGCGCCTGGGGTGTCGCGGTTTTGGTATTGCCACACGGTGTAATCTACCACCAGCATCAGGTCATCCGCCGAATCGTTGAGCTGGATGCCGATGCGGGTCAGTTCCTCCACGGCGGCAGCCACGCGCTGGGTCAGGTAGACGTCCAGGTTAGCGTCCAGCCGGTTCAGTCGGGCCTTGACCAGGCTCAGGGCGGTTTCTTGGTTGACGGCCACGGCGCGGCCCTCCTTTTTCTCGATTTTCTGGCGCGGGCTGGGTCAGGTTAGGCCGGATCCAGCCGTCCGCTGCCAGCTGCGCCACGCGATCAGGCCCCGGCGTGTAGCCGGGGCCTGGGTAGGCGTCGCCTGGATGATAGACGCGGGCATCATCCGGGTCTACGAAGGTGATCAGCGCGGTGTACATCGTCAGGCGTTGGCGGTGTCGGTGGCAAAGGCCATGGTGGCATTGGGCGTAGTGCCGCCCAGGCCGATGGCCACAAAGCCCTCAGCAATGGCGGGCGCGCCGTCATAGCGGGCCGTGCCCTTGAACACGGTCTGATCCTGCAGGAAGCGGACGTGCTCGGAGCTGGCAAACTGCTGGCCCGCGCGCTCCGCCAGGATATACAGGTCGAAGTAGCCGCCGATGATGACGTTATCGGGGATGAAGGACAGCACCTCGATGATGCCGCCCACCACGGGCATCACATCGGCCACGCCGGTGACAATGCGGCCAGCGGCGTCCACGGACACGGTGGCAGCCATGAGGGCGGTGTAGGTGGTCTCATTCATCACCCACACCTTTTCGCCGCGGGCATACTTGCCCTTGGCCGCGCCGGAGGCGGTGACGATGGCGCTGATCAGCGCCGCGCCGGTTGTGCCAGCGGCAATGCTGATGATGTTGGTGGTGTGCAGATCAGCCCAGGGGCGGGCGGTGGCGGGATAGCCGGTGGGCGCTTCGGTCTGCACCAGACGGCTGACGATGCCCTGAGGCATCTTCTGGGTGGTGGCGGCGTTGCGGCCATAGAGGATGGCCTTGTCCAGCGCCAGGCCGACGGCCTGGCCCAGGGCGGTCATGAGCTCAGCGGCCAGATCCAGGTCGCTGTCCTCCAGGTTGGCGTTGCACACGGCAAAGAAACCGCCCACCTTGTAGCAGTCCATCTCCAGGTCGTTGAAGCCCAGGGTCAGCTCGTTGAGATTGGCGCAGCAGTCCGTCCAGATGGCCTCGGGCACGGTGCCCATGATCAGCTGGCGGCCGGTGCCGCGGATGTTGCGCACGGTGACGTGGCGGTAGAGCTTGGAATAGCGCTCGATGTTCTCGCGGATCAGGCCCAGCATGACCTCGGGGATGGTGAGACCCACGTTGGTCAGGGCGCGCTTTTCCTTGATGGCGGTGCGGACTTCGCCCAGGTAGGCCTTGACATCATCACGGGTGACGATATTGGCCAGGCGGTCGCGCAGGGTGAAGCCGACGGCTTCGCGGGTGTTCTTGTTCATGGGCTTTTTGCTCCTCTCGTTGTTATCGCCGCCGGGCGTGGGATTGGCGGGCGGCTCGGTGTTCTGGGCTTCCTCCTCCGTTTTGAGCTCATCCTCCAGGCCTTTGATGACCCGATCCAGCTCGTCCACGGATTCCTGGAGCTTTTCTTTTTCCTCGATCAGGGCGTCCACGGATTCCTGGACGGCGGCCTGTTCGGTTTCATCGGTGACCTCCTCGATGGCGATCACCAGCTCCTGCTCGCGCTTCTCCACGTCCTTCATGGAGGCGCGCAGCTTTTCCAGCTCTTTGGTTTTGAGGTCGATCTTCTTGCGAAGCATCAGCGCTTTAAGAGCCATGTTCGTTTGTTCGCATGTCCGGCCCCATGGGCCGTCCACGCTCCCCCTTTCTTTGTTGGTTGGCCGAGGGCGCGTCGCAAGCCTTACAGGCTCGCTCCTACCCTCTCCTTCATCTTGGCTTTCCAGGCGTCGAGCTTTCGGGCGCGCAGATCTTCACGCTGAGCGCTTCGGGCCTGGATGTTGGTCTCGGCATAGGCCGGGAAGGTGCAGATGCTGACCTCGTACAGCTCCACATCCCGCAGCGTCCAGTGGACGGCCCCATCCGGGCGGCTTTCGGGTTCCTCCAGGACGGGATCAAAGCCAAAGGAGCACTGATCCACGTCGCCGCGCTTGACGCGCTCGTAGGCGTTGACGGCGTCCTGGTCTTTCGGATTGACAAGGATGTCGCCCCACAGCCCGTGCTCGTCCTCCCGCAGGGTGAGGGTACCGGCCTTGGTTCTGCCGGTGACCAGCGTGGTGTCGTGATTGATCAGGGCGCGGATGTCGTTTGCGGCCAGCGACCGCGAAAAAGCGCCGGGCGCGACGGATTCCGTCATGCCGGGCGCGATTTCATAAATGGAGTTAAAAACGGCGAAGTAGCCCACGATGTGCATGCTGCCATCCCCGTCCTCCCGGGTGGAGAATTGGGTGGGCACGGTGCGCACCTGGCGGTGTTCAGCGTTGATCATTGTTTTTCGTCTCCTTCCTCAGCGGGCAGTTATCGGCGGTGGACGACAGCGCCCACCAGCCCTTGCAGGTCTTAAAAAAGACGTGCCCGCAGGGCGCGTCTTGCTTTTTGCAAAAGATGATCATGTTGGCGCGGTATTCGGCATGGGGACAGGCAAGTGTCAGCTTCATTCCTGCACCAGCTTCTTTTGCGACCCGGCCATGTCGGATGGGATGTAATTCTCCAGGATCCGGTATTCTTTGAGCCCAGCCGGGGCCATGTGCATGCGGTCGCGCCATTCGTCGCCGTTGACGTAGCCGCGGTCGGAACCGGCCAGCAGAATATCGCTGGTGGACTTGAGGTCGTAATCCTGCAGCGACCAATAGTTCATGGACAGATACCACTTGTCACTGAGGATCAGCCCGCGGGTAAGCTCCTGCTGGATGCCCTGGGTGATGGTGCGGATCCGGGTGGAAATGAAATTATTCCATTCGTCCTTGTTGTAGCTTCCCACGCCCAACAGAAACGCGGGCACGCCGATCACCGCGGCCACGGTGCGCTTGTCCAGCTCCACCGTGTCCTTGATGGCCAAATCATTCAAGGACAGCGGCTTGATTTGCTCCACCTGGAAGGCCTCGGCGGGGATGATCCATGGCGCGCCGGGCACGGCGGGGCTGACGTATTCCTGCATCAGCTTCTGGCGGCCCGCCGCGCTTTTGAAATTCTCATCCAAGGCGTCCACCTTGACGATGAGGGAGGGCTTAAACTCCGAGGCCATAAAGGCGTTGGTGGTCTTTTGTGCCTGCTTGAGATTGTTGGCGATGTCCCGCAGGGTGACGGTGACGCCGCGGCCCCGCCATAGATACAGCGGGTCGGGATTATAGACAAAATGCAGCACGTCCTCGGGATCCCGGGGGATGCCGTCAATGAGGATCTGATAATCCCGGTAGCTGGCGCCCACGGGGTTGAGCTGCACCCGGCTGGCCGCGATGGGCTCCAGGCTTTGCAGGTTGCCCATGTAGGTATGGGGCACCACCACGCTGTTTCCGCTGCCGTACAGCAGCAGGTTCATGACAATGGCGGTCATCCATTGGCTGCGGGTCATGTTGCGGTTGGGGTGGATGTCGATCATGCGGGAGAGCTCGTTCTGGATCCGGATGTCGCCCGCGTCGGTGTTGGACATCAAATAGATGGTCATGCTGGCGATCAGCTCCGCAATGCGCAGGCACGCGGTCTGGATCTCCGGGCAATCGCTGAGGCGGGTATATCCGGCGCAGCAGATTTCCCCGTCCTTCATCCAGAGCGCCACCAGGTTGTCCTTCTGCGTCATCCGCATGGCGGGCTGCCGCCGGTGTTTCTTGCTCATTTAATCCCACCATCCTTCGGTTTTCTTCTGGCGCTCGATGTCCTCAAGCATGCGGACGCACGCAAAAACATCGGCGTCAAAGACGTCGATGCGGCGCTCGGGCTGGATCTTCTCATACTGGATCATATCGTCGGTCTTTTCGATGGCCCGGACGTTGCTGACGCAGTATTCGTATGGCTCCGCGCCCAGGTAATAGAGCTTGTCATTTTTGGCCTTGTTTTCGATATGGCGGAAGCCCTCGGACTTTTTGTAAAAATACTGAGGCTGATCCACCACGGCAAACCCGGCCAGCTTCATGCCGATGTAATACTCCCGGCAGAATTTGCGGTCATGGCCCACCTGGACGATGTTGAAGCCCAGGGCCTTCATTCGCTGGAACCACTTAACCACGGCCTGGTGATCATTGGTGGGCGCGTTGCACAGATCCAGCCAGCCGTCATCCCGCCAGCCAAACAGCGGAATGTTGTCCTCATCCGCCTTCTGGCTGGCCGCCACGATTGGGAACCAACAATGCGGGATGACGATGTCGATATCCTTGTAGCTGCCATGAAGCGCCGCGGCGGTGAGGTCGTGGAGCTTGGACAAGTCCGCGCCGCCGTACCACTTGACCGGCAGCCGCGCCAGATGGCGCAGCTTCTGCTCCAGCGGCCAGGCGTACTCGATGCCCAGGGCCTTTTCCGCCGCGGTGTTGCTGCGGCGGAATTCGTCAATATTGAAATAGGCCCGCATGGAGCTGGTGAACACATTAAGGGAACGGGTGAAAAAGTCCTTGCGCTGCTGGGGGTCGTTCTGGGCCTGCAGGGCGTCGTTCATAATATCCTCGGGCCGGATGGTGACGCCGTAATTGGGATTGGCCTTTTGATGCTGGACGGGGTTCAGATAGTCCACGTCGCCGTTTTCGTCCTTGTCCGCGCAGCAGATAAAGATAAAATACTGATCATCCTTGACCATGCCCCGGAGCACTTTGCGGCAGTATTCCACGCGCTGGGCGCAGAAGCCCGTGCCGTCATCCCCGGCGGTGGTGATGGCGATGGTCAGTTTGTTGGTGTAGGGCTTGGAGGCTTCTTTGATGCGGTTATACTTTTGCGGGCCGCGGTAGGCGTGGATCTCATCCGCAATGCCGATATTGCAGTTAAAGGAATCCAGGTTGTCGCCCTTGCCCGCCAGGGCGTTGAGGCTCATGCTGCCCCCGGCAATGGCGGGATTGCTGATGGAGTGCTCGATGTTGTTGTCCACCACGCGCCAGCCGGATTTTTGCGCGGCCTTCTTGTCGGCATAGAGGGCGGAGCAGACGTTATAGCTCCAGGTGTCAAAGGTCTCCCGGGCCTGCTTTAAGGTCTCGGCCACCACATAGACCTTGGCACCGCTCATGCGCTCCAGCAGGCTGACGCCATAGGCCAGGGCGGCCACAAAGATGGTTTTGCCGTTTTTGCGCGGGATGAAGATCAGCGCCTCATGCACCACCCGGGCGCGGCTGCCATGGTGATAAAAAATCAGGATTGCGTAGCAGATCAGCTTTTCCCAGGGCTCCAGCAGGAAAGGCTTGCCCCGCAGCGGCACAGCTTCCAGGGTTTCGCCTTGGCGGTGACGGAAAGTGTTCTGAATAATGCCAATGACAAAATCGGCATCCTGGGTGCGGACGTCGTAATCGGCATTTTCCAGCATGCGCAGGAAGCGGATGCAGCCCAGCATGCGGTCCACTCCGGCCACGATCTCCCCGCAGGCCACAGCGGTGGCATAGGTGAGCACGTCCTTGGCGTATTTGCCCGCGGGCCAGGTGGCAGCCAGGCGCTGGCCGTCCGGCGTGATGACGGCCTGAGTGTTGACGGGATCCCGGCGGCAGATGTATTGCTGCTCCTCCTCGGTGAGCGGCACGCCCGCCGGGGACAGAATATCAGGCATTCAGCATCACGATCCCAGCATCCTGGAGCGCCTGGGTGAAGGGATCCGCCTTTTCCGGCGGCGCGAAGATATCCTCCCGCAGTTTGCGGGCGGAATCCGCGGTGAGGCCCAGGGCTTTTTCGTACACCAGTGCCTGATCGTTGAGACGATCCAGCTCCTGGATGTGAGGATCCACAATCTCGATGGGGCCGTTCTTTCCCTGGGTGATGCAGGTAGTCTCAAATTCGCCCGCGGAAAAGGCCTTGTTCAGCTGCTCGATGCGCACGTAGATCTGCGCCAGGCGGCAGCGGGTGCGGGTGAATTCCAGGCGATAGACGCCCAGGCTCTTGGTGTGCTTTTCGATTGCGCCGCGATAGGCTTTCTCGTCCATCGTTTCACCTCCTCGGTGCCGTCCGGGCCAGCCTCGCCCGGCCAAAAATTCCTTTTTAGCATTTTAGCTCCGGGGAGGGAAGAACC